>PVBE010895507.1_pt1 | contig 14535 bp, 8 predicted proteins | sample 1631181 | NCBI WGS metagenome assembly PVBE01 (sample SAMN08397723, study PRJNA350692) | Marine metagenome, whole genome shotgun sequencing project. | isolation source: water | place: Pacific Ocean | collected 2012-04
AAATACCCTTGTGGATAGTGATGTATCGACAGCACGACAAGATGCCAGTGGGCAGTACTTTGGCCGGGCCGGATGGGATGGCGTCGACGAACCGCTGATGACGGTGGATGAACTTGCCGTTGCGGCGGTGACAATGGCGGCCATGCCGGATCACGTCAATATGCTTGAAGCGACCGTGTTGCCTGTAGGGCAGCCATATATTGGTCGGGGCTAATCTTTCGAGGACATCCTGCGTGGACGGTCCGGACATCGGACCCGGCTGGCTTGGTGGATCACCTTCCACATATATGGGCGAAATCACACTGGCGACACTTTGAGCGATCTTCTGTCTTGGGGAACGCGGACGTCGTCATGGTGTCCAGCAACTCGGTGATCGTTCGTCGAGCTTCAGTGGCATGGGCTACGGACCAATCTAGATTCCATTCGTGGTCGCTTCCGAGGAAATACAACGAGGCTCGGATCTGCTCGGGCTGGAACCCGAGGAGTTCACTGGCTGCGAGCGCATAAATGGGCAGTTGAAGGTCGGCCCGGAGTTCTTCCGATGACCGATGTTTGCCTGTTTTGAAATCGACGATTTCGAGTGTGCCATCGTCTAGTCGATCGACGCGGTCGATGGACCCACGGATCAACTGATTATTAATCGATAGATTAAATTCCAACTCTGCGTAGGTGGCTGGCCGTTGGCCCCAACGGCTCTGGAGGAACCGTTCCAGCAGTTCAGGATGATCAGCGAGGACGTGATGCAAGTCTCCATCAATGTGGTCGTCATCCTCGCTGAGGATGTGCCCGACGTCGCTGCCGGCGGCGGCGAGAATGCGGTGCATGGTGGATCCCACCTGTTGTGATGGGTTCGGTCGGGTGGGCAGGTGATCGATGTATCGATGGCGGTAGCGTCGTGGACAGGCCTGAAAGTTGTTGAGAGCGCTGTAGCTTGTGCTCGAGAGTTGCAGCCTTGAAGGTGCCTCTGGGGTTCGACGTGGACTTTGCGTCAGGCTGAGATCCGTCAGGGCGCTGTCTCGAAGGGATTTCCATGTTTTGTCGGTGGCGGCTCCATCGAGGGCTACGGCTAAGGCTTCATCAGCCTGGTTGGCTGCCAGCAAGGCTTCGATGTTCTCAGCTGTCGCGGTTCGGGCTGATCTTGTCTTCCAGGTAGGTGGGAGTGGATTCGTGAGACTTGGGTTGGCGGGAGTGGCGGGCCGACCACCGAGAATTGCGCAGTGGCCGGTTTCGAGGATTTCGTCCCAGTAGGGCACGGGCATTTGGGGGTTCTTTAGTTCCCTTGCCCAGTGTGCCCGTGAGACATACAGGTGTTCGCGGGCTCGCGTGAGGGCCACGTACATCAGACGACGTTCATCATCATGGGCAAGCGACGCAAGGCTGTCGTCGCGATGTTCTGTAGCTGTTATGAAATCCGAGTCATTGGTATGGGCCTCGTCAGGAAATCGGGGAAGATCTGCTCGTTGTGCGCGTAGTGGATACGGAGCCTGACCTATTGCATCTTGTTGCATGGTTTTTTTCTGAGGTGTTACCAATCCGGCAATAAACACAACGGGCCACTCACGGCCTTTCGCCGTGTGGATGGTTGAGAGCAGGACCTGTGAGGAATCTGTGGCTGGCGGTTCCTCGCTACTGAGTTCCGTGTCACCGGCCTCATCGGCTCGATCTAGAAATCTAAGAAACGCACGCACGCCGTACAGTCCTGTGCCTCCGAATGACGCTGCGCGCGTCGTGAAGGCATCGACAGCGGTTCGGGCTTCGATGTGTTCGGGTTCGCTGCCAACGGAGAGTTCCTGAAGATACGCGCCGCGTTCAATGACGTTCTTGACGGTGTGGTTAAGCGTTTCCAGCTGGGCAGTTGTTGTCAGGTGCTGTATTTCATCGATGAGTGCACATAGTCGGTTACTAGTCTCAGGCGGGATGTTGTTGATGTTCGACACATCTATGACGGCATCAATCAACGCTGGACGCGGAACATATGCGTCTCCGGCTGTAGCTTCGGACTGTGCTTGAATGAGGCCGCGATGCCGGGTTAGGGTTCGCATTTCCAATTCGTTAAGACGCCATCGCGGGGATGAAAGGACGCGAGCCATTGCTACGTCGTTGTCTGGTGTGACGAGAACTTGCAGCATCGCTCGTATTTGATCGACTTCTGTGCATTCCAGCAAGGGTTCACGTCGAGCACGAGTTGATGGGATGTTGGCAGCTTTTAAAGCCTGCTCAACCACGTTAAGGGTTGCGTGGGTTCGGCTGAGGACGGCGAACCCCCCCCACGTATATTGGGGATGGTTGTCCGCTTCCAAACCGTGTAGGGCGGAAATCCGGGATGCGATCCACGCCGCCTCACCATGCTCGGTATCGGCGACGTAGGCGCCAATTGTTGCCTGTCCTTCTCGGAGGTGCGTCAGGGTTTTGGGCTCGCGTTCGGTCATGCCATGGGCTATGCGATTGGCGATGTCGAGGATTGGCGGCCGCGAGCGTCGGTTGCCAACAAGCGTCAGTACCGCTGGCGGGTTGGGAGCCAGTCTCGGCTCGTCGGGAAGTCGGAGGATGTTGCGAACATTGGCTCCTTGGAACCGGAAGATGGCTTGGTCGTCATCACCGATCACGAACATGTTTGAATCAATTGGATCGATGAGTTCGAGCAAGAGTTCCCTCTGGGCCGGATTGGAGTCTTGGTATTCGTCTACGAAAATATATGGATGCCGGGCCCGCATGCGTGCAGCGATTGTTGGGAACGAACGCATGATGTCCACCGCGTATGCAATCTGGTCCCCGTAGTCGATGGATCCGGTCTCAAGCTTGATTCGCTGGTAGGCCGCAAATGCGTGACCCATTTCCTCCCATTGCTGTACTAGGGGCTCGGCCTTTGGCGCGAGACCAGAGTTTCGCAACCGTGCTACATACTCCTGAATGTCATTGGGCGCGAGCAGATGATTCTGCGCGTCTTTAACGAAGGCTAGGATGTTTTTATACGCCTGTCCGGCTGATCGAATCTCGATCGTGTTGAACGTTAGGCGATCAAGAACATTCTCAAGTATTCCCCATTTTTCAGTCTCGGTGATCAGGCGAGCCTTGGGCGAGATCCCAACCCGCATCCCAAATTCGCGGACAATCTGGCCGCCGAAGCCGTGGTATGTTTGGACAACCACCTGGTTAGAGGCGGCAGCAGCTCCCCGTTCCCGAAGTTTTTCAGTGATGCGGCTGCGCATTTCATTGGCGGCAGCGTGTGTGAACGTTACCGCCAGAATTTGTTCTGGCGGGATCCCGCCTCGTTCGATGGTGTTGATCACTCGCTCGGTAAGCAGTGTGGTTTTGCCGACGCCGGCGCCAGCCAGCACCAGTAACTGGCCTCGATGCTCGAGTACAGCGCGTTGTTCCGCCGTTGGCAGAAAGGCAGGGACGGTCATGTTCGCTCCGAACTGTAGTCCGGACACACGCGTTTAAAGTCGCAATATCTGCAGACGCCTCGATCTCTTACGACGGCTTCATCTCCTGGAGGAATCTCTTGCTTGCCGGAGAGTAACTCGCCCTTGGTGGGAAAGGTTCCAGACCGAATCGATGAGGCATAGCTGATGACTTTTTCTGCCACTACTTCACGATCTTCTTGCGACGTTGATCGATCACGAATCCCTGTCGCTCTCGGGCCAAGGGTTGCTAGGTAGAGGTAGAAGGCGCGTTGAGGTGGTGCGAATTCCGTAAGGTTTGTTGCGTGGTCAAAGGCAAGGCCATAGAGGCCGAGTTGCAGATCATCCACAGCGACCTTTTTAGTAACCGCTCGGCCAGTCTTGAAATCAACAATCTCAGTCGAGTCCTTGTTTCCAAAGAGTGCGTCGATCCTCCCACGAACACGAATCTCACCGAGGTCGAATTCAAATGGCTGTTCAACAGCCAGCGCTCGTCCCCGTCCACCATGGTGGCGGACATAGGGCTCGGTGAGCTCGTGAGCGTCTTTCTTGCGTTGCCGGGCGATTGAGACGAAAGGAAAGTGCCCATCATCCCAATGCCTGTTGATCAGGTCCTTGAGGGTGCTGGCGTCGAAGGAATGTGTTGCGTCCGGCGCATGAAAATCCCGCAAGGCTGCGTGCACGATCGTTCCCATGCCGCGTGCGGTGTTATCCGCTCCACGGAGCGCAAGCACGTGCTGGCATCGGAATCTGTATGGGCAGGTCCGGAAATCGGTCAGACCTGTGACGGAGAGAACTGCTTCATCAGCAACAGGGACCAACGTTGAACCGCGAGGCGTTAAGGGCGAGATCCACCATCGGCGACGTACATCGAGCGGAAGCGTTGAGAGGGCATGTGCAGCAGCTCCACGTTCTAGGGGTGTTCCGTGGCGTAATCGTTGCCGCATGGCCATTTCGGCTTCGGCCGGTGTTCGAGGTTCTGTTGTAGGGGTTTTCGAAATGGGATCTATTCCAAGTTCTGGAAGGAATCGTGAGGGCGATGCTGGGCGACGGTACCCTTCAGGGTCGTGGGATACGACGGCGCGTTCCATCGCTCGCGTCAGGGCTACATAGAACAGGCGGCGTTCTTCCTCGATCGAGGCGTGGTTCAGAGCGGATGTGGAACCACGTTCGATCTCGCTGTGATCCGCTCGTATGGTGGGGAAGACCCCTTCTTCCATTGCGGGAACAATGACGACCGGCCACTCAAGCCCCTTGGCCTGGTGTACGGTCATCAGGACAACGACATCGTCGTTGAACACAGCAGGTTCACTGTGCTCGTCTACTGGCGAGATGTCCTCGACCAGCCGTTCCTTCCACATCGATATCTCGGCAGCAGGGTTGGCAAGGGCAAACGCTTCAGCGTTTGCAATTAGTGCGTTGAAGGCGCCGACCGTCCGACGAGCCTGTGTGGCCGTTTCGATATCTTCGCTTGATAGGTCGCGCGCGGCCTCTCGAAGGGCAGGAAATTCGAGCCAGACCGCATAGATGAAGCTCTGGATAGTGTCGGTGGATGTTTGTGATATACGGCGGACGGCTTCAACGGTGTCGGCTAGTGGTTGATAGACGGGGTCCTGCGCAGCGAGACGGGAAATCGTTTCTTCGAGCGATTGATCTAACCGATGGGATTCCCGCTGTGCGCGTTGTCCGAACATTGGATTCGCACCGCTGAGTACCGACTCGAGAATGGTCCCAAGTTCGGAGTCGTCGATCGGAGCGAGCTTGGATGTTTGAAGGGTGATTAACGCCGCGATCGCTGGCGGAAGTCCGACCGAGTGGGGATGTTCACGGGCTATGCGAGCGGGTATGTCGAGTTGTAAGAGTTGGTCGAGTAACAATGCCGCGAGCGGGTGACTGAGGGTCCGCCACAACACGGCAATATCCCCGCATGCGCGTTGATTGATCCGGATTTCGTCATCGATGACTTGGGCAAGCCCTCGTGCGTGGCTCTGTAACCCCTCAAATTCCATCCATTCGATTGATCCGGTCCGAGTCGATGGGTGGGCTCGAATCGCCTTGTCAAGACGATCCGTGTTGTAGGCGATGAGCGTGCTGGCTGCGTTCTGGATCGATGAACCACATCTCCAGTTTTCATTGAGATCGATTCGGGATGCATTTCGACGTTCGGTGAACGCTTGGAGATTCTCGGGAGTGGCTCCGCGGAAGGCGTAGATCGATTGGTCATCGTCGCCGACGACCATGAGGGGGGCCGGGGCGGGTGCGAGCAATTCAAGGAGACGTTCCTGATTAATGCTCGTGTCTTGGTATTCGTCAACAATTACGAACCTGAATTGTTGCTGGAGCGTGTGCGAGAGCTCGGTCTGACTCGCAAGCAGTGTGACTGCCTCAGGCACCATTGCGGCATGGTCGATTAAGGAGGCTTGGCGGCGGATGGTTTGGTATTCCGTGGCAATGGCTTCGAGCGCTTTCCGAATATCGGGATCGGCCACGTGGGCTGACCGTTCGTACAACCATGTGATCTCGTCAGCGATCAACTGGACCCCGAAGCGATGTTCGATGATTCGGCTAATCGGGGCCACGATCGCGGCGTCTATTGTTTTGAGTGTGCGACGGATCAATTCAACTTGATCACGGGTGGTAATGAATCGTGGTGGTGTGGGATATCCGAGGGCTTCGTGGTGCTGCCGGAGCAAGCGGAATCCAAAGCTGTGAAATGTGCTGAAGGTTATTGGCCCACTCTGTTCGTGGAGTCGAGCCACGACGCGATGCCTCAACTCAGTAACGGATCCCCCGCCAAAGGTGAGTGCCAGGATTTCGTCAGGCGTTGCGATCTGGCGCTCGACCAAACTGGCGATTCGCTCCACGATCACACGGGTTTTTCCCGTGCCTGGGCCAGCGGCGACCAACAACGGGCCGGCTGTATGATCGATGACCTTGCGCTGTTGATCCGTGAATAGGAACTCTGGCGAGCCCGCACCAGATGGAATGCCCATGATGGTTGCAAGGATAGCCTGAAGGGCTACAGGCTATCTGTGATTAGCCTGATGCTGATCCTTGGTTCACGTCGCTATTCGAACCTGATACTGAAATCTCGCTTCCAAGGGCCGCGAGCCTGCGAAGGCTTTCGGCGGTCACTTTTGAGACTCGTCGTGAGATGAGTGTTCCTAGTAAAGGTATCCGTGGCTCAAAATTTACGGTGATTTGCAACCGGGTGTCGGATCCATCGGGTGTCAGCCTCCAAGACCCTGCTAATTGATGAAAGGGACGTAGGAAGGAGCCCCATCGCATCCGGACTGCTGATTGTCCGGGCGGTTCGAGCACCACATATTCACCCTCCCATGACCATGTAAAGCCAAGCATTAGGGGGGCGGTGTAGTAGAGCGTTGGCCGGTCGTGTGGATCACCTGCGTGCTCTCGTTTTAATGTGCGAACGCTGGGGTCCCAATTCGGGCGTTGGTCGAGGTCGCACATGAGGTCCCATAGCTTTTCAGGAGCCATACGTATATAGATGCTGTGTGTGATTTTCGCCATAGAGGCAGCTAGCTCAGGTGAAGCAAAACGGTGTTATTCCAGGTAGGCACTTGGACGGCGTTGTTTGAAGCGTTCGGACTGTACGAGTGGCCGGGCTTTACGGACAACGTCGGGAATTGAGCCGCTCCACCAACTTGGTGGGCTTGGAAACGGGAAGACGTCGTGCCAGGCAAGCAACATTGTCCGGCGCTTGCCGCTCTTGTTGGCGTGGGCGGCGTGCAGCGTTCGCGCATCACATACGACCAGATCGCCAGCTTGCATGGGTAGGTCCACCGCGTCGTTTCGCTCCGCGAAGGCTACGCTCTCTAGCGTGGCCTCTCTAACCGATTCCTCGTGGGCGTCCGGCAAGAGATCGTGGAGGTCGATGCGCTGGCGATGCGTCCCGGGTATAACGCGGAGGCACCCATTTTCTTTCGATGTGTCCGTCAGGTAGGTGCCAAGGAAAACCCTCGTGGGCCACGGGGTCACGGCGCTTGGGTGATCCCAGTCCATGAAGTCCTGGTGCCAATAGAGAGGTGGACCGTGGGCAGGCTTCGAGAGGATCGTGACCATCCCTTGATCTGACGTTATTGATTCCAGTCCAATCGCCGCACATGCGTGACGTAGGCGAGGTTCCGAAACGAATCGGGTGGCGAGGGCATCAGGAATCCTTCTGTTGAGATGCGTGTGGGGGTCCTTGAGGTCGAGGATGTTTCGTCGCACGGTTCCCATCGCCCAATAAGCCGGCGAATACACCTTGATATCGCTACCCTGGTATCGGAACCGCGGGTCGTTCCCATGACGTTCAAAGTATCGAGCCGTCCATCGCGAAAATAGTGCCAGGTTTGGCTGTTCAAACACTTGCGGCACCATGGTGTACCCCTCGGTCAGTAGTTGGTCCCGTAAACCGAGTGCTTCACGGTCTGAGATCGCAAGCGCTGTGGTCATGCGTGATGTCTCATGATTTTTCGTCCGATCCTGGGTCTAGCAAGGATTGGTTGGGCGCGTTACTCGTAACGCAGGGCCTCTATTGGCGACAGTCGCGATGCCCGGGCTGCCGGATAAATACCAAATACGAGACCGATAATGATCGATACAGTCAGGGCCAAAATGATCGGTTCTGCCGTAAGTTCGGTAGTAAGCCCTCCGGCGAATGGGGAACGCGGACCGCCAGGCCCACTGCTTGGACCGCTTACGGACGCGGCAGCTTGTTGGACTTCACCTAATTTATTGACGCTCCATGAAATACCGGCGCCAGTTAGAGCCCCAACGACGCCTCCGCCAAGACTTACGGCTACCGCCTCGATCATGAACTGGGACATGATGTCGCGACGTTTGGCGCCGATCGCCTTCCGGATGCCAATTTCACGAGTCCGTTCGGTGACCGAAACCAGCATGATATTCATGATTCCAATGCCCCCTACGAGCAGGGAGATCCCTGCCACGGACCCCAGAAATACGGTCATGACCCCCGTAATTTCTGAGACCGTTTCAATCAGGTCCGCCTGGCTTCCGATGGAGAAATCTTGTTCTGCGGAGTCGTGTCGGCTGAGCAACAGGGTCTCAATCCCTTGCTTGACGGTTGCGATCGTAGCCTCATCCTCGTCTACAAGCTGTACAACGATTTGGGAGACCACATCGTCGCCGCTTGATGTTTTTTGCGGACGGACCCGGGTGGTGAGCGCGGAAAGCGGGATAAAGGCGGCGTTGTCTCGACTCATAAACGAACTGCCGCCATCAGACTCCACTACCCCGACAACCGTGAAATGCTGCTTGTCGAGCCGGAGCGTCGCCCCAACAGCATTTGTGTTGGGGAAGAGGTCCTCGGCTAGTGTCGGGCCAAGCACGATGACTCGGGCTTTTTCATTGACGTCGCCGTTGGTAAAGAAGGCTCCTTCAGCAAGGTTGACGCCTGTTGTGTCTGCGTAGGCTTCGGTGGTTCCAGTTACTTGCGCTTGGACTGCACCCTCCGATGACAGGAGGGCTCCACTCATAGAACGCTGGGGATACACAAGAGTGATTCCCGGAATGTTGGCGGTCTTGATAGCTTCCGTGTCTTGCACCGTGAGGGTTTGCACACTCGATCGACGGTCCTGAAGGCCGTTGAATTGGTTTCGATTGGCGCCTGGATTGACGAACAATAGGTTTGTTCCAGCGCTTCGGATACGCTCTTCGATCGATGCCTGTACCCCAGCTCCCACCGACATTAACGTGATCACCGCAGCGACGCCGATGATCATGCCTAGTAAGGTCAGAGCCGTCCGCAGCTTGTTCGCGACGAGGGCGCGAACCGCCATTCGAAGGCCGTCGGCTGGAGTCATTAGATGTATTCGTCCTTCTCGATGAGGCCGTCACGAAAATTGATGATTCGTCGGGCACGCCGGGCCACCTCAGCTTCATGCGTGATCAGGATGGTTGTAATGCCTCGCTCAACATTGAGGGTCTCGATGACGTCCATGATCTCGGCTGCTGATCGACTGTCGAGGTTTCCTGTTGGTTCATCAGCGAGCAGAAGGCTCGGTTGGCTAACAAGGGCCCGGGCAATTGCGACCCGTTGCTGCTCTCCTCCTGATAACTCCACAGGGCTGTGGTCGACGCGGTTGGCCAACCCCACAATGTTCAAGGCCTCAAGGGCGCGGCCGCGTCGATTTGATGCGCCAGCGTACATGAGGGGCAGTTCTACTTGTTCAAGCGCGGACATCCGGGGTAACAAGTTGAAAGCTTGAAATACAAACCCTACTTTCCTCAGCCGAATGGCTGCCAGCGCGTCTTCACTTAAGCCGGAGACATTTTGACCGTCGAGTCGATATGTTCCATGTGTCGGTACGTCGAGGCAACCCAGCAAATTCATGGCTGTTGATTTTCCAGACCCCGAAGGCCCCATAATCGCAACCATTTCTCCTGATGTTATTGAAAAGGACACCCCTCGTAGGGCCTCAACTTTCACATCGCCCATCTGATAGGTCTTGGTTAGTTCTTCAGCAACGATGGTGGCCTCGGTCTGATCGGGCATTGGTTTATGGAGGGCCGCGTCTGGGTGCATTTCCCCCACCACCAAAGGGGCCTCGTACAGGCTCCGGTGAGCCCGCCTCAGATCCCTGGGCATTCCTTCTGTTGGTTTGCGCCTCACGGTTGGCTTGGGCGCCAGCCTGGAGGTCGGCCATTGCTTGTGCGGCGTTTGGCAGCACCAGTTCCCCAACCGCAAGTCCTGACCTGACGTGAATAATCAAGGCATTACTGACACCGGTGGTAATCGGGCGGGGTTGGACTGTACCGTCATCTTGCACAACGAACGCCATGGATCCTCTCGGTGTGTTTTGTACCGCAGCCTTAGGCACGGCAATGGCATCCTGGGCGCCACCCACGATGATTTGTACATCACTGGTCAGGCCTGCGCGTAAGTCAGCGGCTGCATCATTCACCAAAATATCGACAGCAAATGTTACAAGTCCCTGGTCGATCGTGCCCTGGGCGGCAATCCAGAACACCGACCCGGCGAAGGATCGATCGTTAAGCGCTTGAAATGACAACTTGACGGGTTGGCCGATCGAGATTGATCCGATATCTGTTTCGTCAATGCTGACGCGCGTTAGCAAGCTCTCAGATACACCGATCTTCATCAAAGGACCAGAAACCCGCTCCCCAACCTCTCCTTCAATGGTTAGAACAACACCGTTGATCGGTGAGAGAAGACTGGCATCTGTAAGAGCGTCGCGTGCCGCTTCAAGTTGTCGCTCGGCGTCATTGATAGACAACTCTTGGCGTTTTACTGCGAGAGGGTCGGCCGGGCTACGAAGATCAGCCAGCGTGATTTCAGCCTTGCTGATGGATGCTTTAGCCTTTCGGATTTCCGACGCATCTGCTCCGTCAAGGATATCGCTCAAGCGAGCTTGAGCGTCCGCGAGGCTGGCTTGGGAAGCATTCAACGACTGTTCGGCTGCTCGGACATCTTCGTGTTCCGGGTCGGCAGTTAGGGCGTTGAATCGAGCCCTGGCGGCTTTTAGAGCGGTGGTCGCTGAAGTCACGTTTGCCCGACGGCTCGCGAGATCTGTTGTAGTCGCACCTGTTTCAAGATCTTTGAGTTCGAGATCGGCTGCGGCTTGGTTCCGTTCGGCCGACGTGACGGCATCCTTAAGTGCGGCCAAATCTGGCCCTGTGGCCAGATCGTCTACGGTCGCCTGAGCCGCGGTGCGACTGGCGTTGGCCGCTGCCAGCTTAGATTCTGCCTTTGACAGATCGTCCGCAGTCGATGGAGAGATGGCTTCTGTGTAATCGCGCTGGGCCTTGGCCCACACCACGCTAGCCCGTTCTTTTTGCTCAGCGCTGATTTTGCTCCCGGTTCGCACCGCGTCGGCGTGTGTTAGTCGTGCCTGGTCAAGGGTTGTTTTTGCGTCCTGAAGCTGTGTCGATGTCGGTTTAGCACGAAGGTCTGCAAGACTAGTAGTCGCCGTCGTGACTTCTGCTTTTGCGGTCGCCAGTTTGGCGTCTGCTTCAGCAACCTTTCGAGGATGGTCGTTAGACGCTTCGGTTAACGCACGCGTAGCTGAGGTGGACGCCTCACGTGTAGCTGCCAACTTATTCCGTGCTGCCTGTAGTAAAAGATCTGTAGCGCCAGCTTCGGTGTCCGTAAGCGCGCTCTGAGCGCTTACAAGGTTCGCTTGCGCAGACGCCAAGCTGCTTTGCGCGTCAGCAATGGCGCTGTCAGTCGCTCCCGCAAGGAGGTTGTTCAGTGAGTTTTGGGCTGAAAGGACTTGAGATCTGGCTGCGGCCACCGACGATTCACCTGAGGTGATCGCTGACTTTTTGGCCGGGCTGATGAGGTCTGCCAGTGTTGATTCAGCCTCAGTTAGGTCAAGCTCGGCGAGTCGTATTTTTGAGGGGTCGGCGGTCGCAACAAGTGTGGCGAGGTCGAGCTGAGCCCGGTCAAGCGCTGCCGCAGCGTTGTCCAGGGCTCGTTGCAAGCTTGACGATTCAAGCGACGCTAACGGCTGCCCTATAGACACCTTGTCGCCCGCGGTTACTGCTATGGACGAAAGCACCCCCGCCTGACTGAATTCGAGGTTCAAAATTGATCCGTAATCTATCGTTCCGACCGCGGGGATTGTTACTTGGATGTCTTGTCGGGCGACTCGGATTGGCGTTGGAGGTGGTGTGTCGGCCCCTTGGTCTCGGTTGGCTATCCGGGGTACGAGGATGATAAGGGCAACAAGCACCAGAGCTGGTGCTAGGAATCGAAAGCGAATAGCTTTGACTATCGTGCCTATGCGTCTAGCAACAGTGCTGATCATCGAACGGCCCACTCTCATTGGTACAGATGGCGCCGAGCCGTACGTCTGTTGACGGTAAACGACTCTCGATAGCTGGTTAGATAGCGCATCAAGGATATTTGTTTATATTCACGATGTCCGCACCTTAACCACTTTCCGTGAAGATGATTGCAATAATTCCTACAATGATGCGCGAGAGTCATTTGGGCTTACCGCCGTGGTAGGGATGCACCTTAGGTTAAGGGGTGCAGGGTTTCCATTAGCGAGAGCTCGTCCGACGCAAGAGAAATGTTGCTAGCCGCGGCATTGGCTCGAGCCTGCTCGGGCGATCTTGCTCCGGGTATCGCACAGGTGACGCCTTCTCTCGACAGGGTAAAAGCGAGGGCAAGTTGTCCCATGCTCTTGTCTTCCATGGTCAACGGGCGCAGCTTTTCAGCGGCGGCTACACGTGTCTGGAATCTGGCGTGCGCGTTTCCGGTGTTCCAATCAGAGCGGGTCTCGTCATCGAACACATGGTCCGGCGTAAATTTACCGGTGAGGACTCCCTGGGCTAACGGACCCCGAATCAAAGTTCCGATGTTGAGAGAGGAGCATAGCGGCAGTACGTCTCGTTCGTATGCTCGGTCTAAAACGCTGTGCGGCAATTGCACAACATGGCAGCGAGTGTGGCGGTCAAACAACTGGATCTCTTCCGTAATAAAAGACGAGGTCCCGTAGGCGCGTATTTTTCCTAGTTGAAGGAGATGTTCAAAGGCGTCCAGGAACACGTCGAGGTGCGGGTGTTCACGAATATGGCACTGGTAAAAATCAATGTAGTCGGTTTGCAACCGGTGCAGACTGGCGTCACAACACGCGTAGATGTGTTCCGGTGTGCTGAAGCTTAGGGGGTGTCCTTCGGGACGTCCTAAGTTACCGGCTTTCGTGGCGATAAATGCGTTTGCCCGGCCGGATTTCCTCAGGGCTTTTCCCAGAAGCTCTTCGCTTCGTCGGGGTCCGTACGAGTCCGCGGTGTCGAACAGGTTAATACCGGCATCGATAGCGGCATGAACAGTTGAAATTGCGTCGCTTTCGGATACAGGCCCCCATTGACCGCCTAGGGCCCAACATCCCATGCCAATGTTTGAGACTTTCCAGCCAGTTCGACCGAACGAACGGTATTGCACGCGCCGACTCGTGGACACTTACAGCGTCAATTTACCTGATCAACCGGGACATTTGAGGGTCTGCGAGCAGAAGCGTGGCTGTGCAGAGGGATGTTCACGTGTTTCGAGGTTGATCGTGGATGATTAATAACCCATAAATCATTGACCGAGGTCCTTGGGGCACCTATCATCTTTTCCTTGTGTCGGTTAATAACCTGCACAATTCTAGTGTCGCCAGGCGATAGCTTTGCGGCATCGCACCTTTACAAGTAAGTTTTTACGTAAGTTTTTACGCGTCCAAAGCGTAAAGCTGCAGTTTTGCCGGCCTAATTGAGACCAAGCTACACAGGGCGCTTGGTGGATGCCTAGGCGCAAGGAACCGACGAAGGGCGCAGCAGGCTGCGATAAGCCACGGGGAGCCGCGAGCAGGCTTTGATCCGTGGATACCCGAATGGGGAAACCCGGCGGGGGTAATGCCCCGTCGCCCATAACTGAAAGCCTTCGGGCTGTAGTAGGTTATGGGCGGGCACCGAGGGAACTGAAACATCTAAGTACCTCGAGGAGTAAAAATCAATTTAGAGATTCCCTTAGTAGTGGCGAGCGAAAGGGGAAGAGCCCAAACCTGATCCGTGTAAGGCCCATACCGTTGCGGATCGGGTGTTGTAGGACCCGATAGGCACCTGTGGGGGTGCCACACAGTTACAAAATCGCCCGTTAGCCGAAAGGGCTGGAACGCCCTGCCAGAGACGGTGAGAGCCCGGTAGGCGAAAGCGGAGCGATCTGTGATCGGTGTTCCTGAGTACCACGGGACACGTGTAACCCTGTGGGAACCTGGGAAGCCCACTTCCCAAGGCTAAATATTTCTTGCGACCGATAGTGAACTAGTACCGTGAGGGAAAGGCGAAAAGTACCCCGGAAGGGGAGTGAAATAGAACCTGAAACTAAGCGCCTACAGACAGTCAGAGCGCTATGCCGACCAGAGGCTTTGTTTTTTGAGGCGAGGTTCAGGTGTTGGTCTTCGGATTAATACCTGTTCAGCAAATCTTGAGGCTGAGTCTCATTTTGGCGGAATGCGTGATGGCGTGCCTTTTGGAGAATGATCCGGCGAGTTACGCTGCACTGCAAGGCTAAGGGCCTCAGGTCCGGAGCCGTAGGGAAACCAAGTCTTAATAGGGCGAACAGTCGTGCGGAGTAGACCCGAAACCAGGTGAG
>PVBE010864770.1_pt1 | contig 14533 bp, 13 predicted proteins | sample 1631181 | NCBI WGS metagenome assembly PVBE01 (sample SAMN08397723, study PRJNA350692) | Marine metagenome, whole genome shotgun sequencing project. | isolation source: water | place: Pacific Ocean | collected 2012-04
ACGCCGTCCGCAATACCGAAACCCATCAAACCCAAGACCACGGTCGCATAGACAAACTGTGTAGTGGTATTGATCTTACTCGACATGAGCGGCTGCATAACGAGATTTTGATACAGCAGCTGATACAAAAAAGCGCCGCATAAAATTAGCGCATCTCTAAAGACGATGAGAATCACCAGCCAGGATTCAATATAACCAGCCTGGCCCAGAGTGACGAAAACCCCTAACAAAAGCGCCTTGTCAGCGATGGGATCCAAAAACCCACCCAGTTCAGTCTGCAGGTTGAACCGCTTGGCGATAAAACCGTCCAATGCATCACTGATACCGGCAGCGACAAATACCCAGAAAGCCGATTGCATTTCGCCATTTATAATAAGCCAAACCATCACCGGCACACATATTATCCGCGCTAGGCTGATCAAGTTTGGAATATTCAGACGTACTTCTTCTTTACTCAATTACTGTCATTCCCATCTATTTACGCGTTTCGCTGTTTTGCGCTTGATGCAGGCGCAGCACCCAATTTCCCTCTTTCTCTACCAACATTATATCGGCCTGTGCCAACGCCAAGGTTAGTTGATTGGGATCACCTATATAATGAACGTTTAGCCGGACTTCATTACGCGACAGCAGAACCAGATCCGTCCGGCTGATAACCGCAACTTTCGAAAGCCGTTGTTTGGCCTCCACCCAATCTTTTAAATTACCGATCGGTAAAGTCGCCGCCAATACGGCCACCTGTTCGAACTGGAGTATATTATCTGATTTCCACTGATCCTCTATACGAAGAGCGACGTCAGTGGCACCGCGTAGAAGCAAATCATCAATTCCTTCGCCGGCGATCGATATCAGATCGAAATTTAGGGTCCGCGTGCTGCTCCCCTGACTATAATGATCGACACTTATGCGCAGCCCTGGCAGCCCCTTCGCCGTCGACACCAAATCTCCCTGAGCCACCATTACGGTGGCTACGCCATATCGCTTGGCAATCGCCAACAGACGTTGTTTGTCACCTTTCACGGCAAGCTCGGCTCCAATTAAGGAAATATCCGTCAAATCACCTTTTGCGAAAATCAGCGGTACAAGACCATCCAGTTTTAAACGCTTGTTCCAGGCTGCGCGCCACGGATTGGGTTCGTCCCACAGCGACATGGCACCTGCGACCTGATAAACCGGCAGCAACAGAACCGGCTTGCTAGGTGTTTCCGCAAATGGGATTTCATAGTCTCGCAGCAGGCCTCTTATTTCGTTGGATTTAAATCGATATGTCAGGTCGGCCAGATATCGGACGGGTGAATTCTTTTCATTTGTCACGCCAAAATCCCGAATATAGCCCGAAGTTTCCTCAGCTTTGAAATGCGGTAATCGCTGATAGTCGCGGTGAAGGGTCAATCTGCGGAGCAGCGTGTCGAAGGCTATCTGCTCTCCCTCAGTCAAGGCCTCTTTACGAGCGACCGTGGCATTGGCGGCTGTTTTATCGACGTGGATATTAGAAACTATAAAAACATCAATGGTCTTCGGGCCAGTGGATTGGGATTGGGCGATTCGAGGATTCTGATGGCTAAGCAGCATAAATGCCAAAACAGCCATAGCCACGCAGCAGATGGCTTTCGGCAACAATAATCCCCAGGGGCCAGCCTTGCCCTCAATTAGATGTTTTTCCAGCCGCCACCCTGGAATATCGTTTTTCACGATCATTGCAAACCGCCCCGGATCGAGTATGTTCTTGCCGATTATAACTCTAATTTAGCCGTAATTTAGGCTTGGTCAATCGGGGGAAAAAGAAATTTCAAATACCAACTCAGATGAGCCGGTAAAATTCAGTCTATCCTACAAGGACGCAGGCGTCGATATTGATGCCGGAGACGCTTTCGTCGATACCATCAAACCGTTGGCCAAATCGACAGACCGGCCTGGCGTTACCGGTAGCCTGGGTGGATTCGGGGGCTTGTTCGATTTGAAGGCAGCGGGTTTTTCTGATCCGGTTCTGGTTGCTGCGACCGATGGTGTCGGCACCAAATTAAAAATCGCCCACGAAGTGGAAAGCCACCAGACGGTGGGGATTGATCTGGTGGCAATGTGCGTCAATGACATCGTCGTCCAAGGTGCGGAACCTCTCTTTTTCCTAGATTACATCGCAACCGGCAAATTGGAATATCATGTTGCCACCAATGTCCTCAAAGGGATCGCCGAAGGCTGCCGGCAGGCAGGATGCGCTTTGATCGGCGGCGAAACGGCAGAGATGCCGGGCATGTACGCTCCCGGTGACTATGATCTCGCCGGTTTCAGCATCGGTGCGGTGGAACGCGGTACTATGCTACCACAGCAGAATATCGCCGCCAATGACGTGGTTCTTGGGCTGGCATCAAACGGTCTTCATTCCAATGGCTTTTCCCTGGTGCGGCACGTCATTGACCGGCGGGGTTTCGATTTGAACAAGCGTTCACCGTTCGATCCCGAAAGAAATTTAGGTCATACCCTTCTCACCCCCACCCGCATTTATGTCAAAAGCTGTCTGGCTGCTGTCGCACATGGCGGCGTCAAAGCCTTTTCCCACATTACCGGTGGCGGTCTGGTAGAGAATATACCGCGGGTCCTGACGCCAGGACTGGGGGCTGATATCTACGCTAAATCATGGGATCTCCCGCCCGTATTCACTTGGCTGTCGAAATCCGGCGGCGTGGCCGCGACTGAAATGGCACGCACATTCAACTGCGGTATCGGCATGATTGTTATTGCCTCTCCTGATGATGCTCCCGATATCGCCGACATCATGCGCCAGAATGGAGAAACCGTCATACCCATTGGCGAGGTAGTACCTCGTGCGGATGGCGAGACGCTGATTAATGTAATCGGCGTCCAGGAGGTCTGGCGCTAATGCGTATCGGCGTGTTGATTTCGGGCCGAGGCAGCAACCTACAATCGCTGATCGACGCGCAGCAGTCGGACGGTTTTCCCGCCGAGATCGTCACGGTAATTTCGAATATACCCGATGTCTTGGGCTTGGAGCGCGCCGAGAATGCCGGCGTTGCAACACGGGTTATCGATCACACTGATTATGCCGATCGGGAAACTTTTGAAAACGCCCTGCATGAGGCTCTGGCGCTAGCGGACGTTGAATTAGTTTGTCTCGCCGGATTCATGAGAATTTTAACCGACGGTTTTGTCGAGCGCTGGCGGGACAAATTAATCAATATCCACCCATCCCTGCTGCCGTCGTTCAAAGGGTTGCATACCCACGAACGGGCGCTGGAGGAAGGGGTACGATTTTCCGGCTGCACCATTCATTTCGTCCGGTCCGCCATGGACGATGGACCGATTATCATTCAAGCCGCCGTTCCCATACTAGCAGGCGATACGCGGGATGACCTGGCGGCACGGGTGCTTGAGCAAGAGCACATCGTCTATCCACAGGCCGTCCGCATGATTGCCGAAGATCGTATCGAGGTGGATGGCAAAAGAGTCAAAATAAATGACGCCGGCCAACCGGCCGGCGCCATTATTAATCCGTCTAAATAAACTTATTTAGCCCACGATTTCGATCTGGCTAAAGAAATAGGAAATCTCCCAAGCCGCAGTATCAAGCGCATCGGATCCATGCACCGAATTTGCTTCGATGCTTTCCGCGAAATCCTTACGAATGGTGCCCTCATCCGCATTAGCGGGATTGGTGGCGCCCATAACTTCCCGGTTTTTGGCGATGGCATCCTTGCCCTCTAGAACCTGGGCAACTACTTGGCCCGAAATCATGAAATTACAGAGATCGTAGAAAAAGGCCCGTTCGTTATGGACGGCATAAAATCCTTGAGCCTGTTCGAGGGTTAATTGAATGCGTTTTTGCGCAACGATGCGGAGACCAGCGTCTTCAAACCGGGCGTTAATTTGTCCGGTCAAATTACGGCGAGTCGCATCTGGTTTGATTATGGATAAAGTCCGTTCGATGGCCATGGCCTAGAACCTCGTCTGTTATTTAAGGGATCGTTCTTGTTTCAGCATAAACCGATATTAATCCGAACAAATCCCGGAAAACCGCCGCCTTATATACGGATCACCGCAGACTGGCAACAGATTCTTTTCCGATTTTAATGATTAAAAATCGCGCACCCTTCGATTTTCCCATCTATTCCCCCATCTATATCCGGGGCGTCTTTCCCTGGACCATGGGTCATGCTATCACCAGCGGCCATGCTTCATATCAACGATATCACCTACCGGATCGGTGCGCGTGTACTATTTGATCAAACCACCCTGGCTGTCTCCGTGGGCCAGAAAATCGGCCTGATTGGGCGTAACGGCTCCGGTAAAACGACACTTTTCCGCCTCATCATGGGCGAGCTTTCACCTGACGGCGGTGCCCTGTCGGTCAATCGTCGTGCCAAGCTGGGTACGGTAGCCCAGGAAGCGCCCAGCGGTCCGCAATCGCTGATCGAGACTGTATTGGCCGCCGACCCGGAACGCAGCAGTTTGCTCAAAGAAGCCGAAACGGCGACCGATCCCCATCGCATTGCTGACATCCATATCAGGTTAGCCGATATCAGGGCCGAAAGCGCGCCTTCACGGGCCGCCGCTATTTTAGCCGGTCTCGGTTTCAATGAAGCGGCCCAGCAACGGCCCTGCAGCGATTTTTCAGGCGGCTGGCGTATGCGGGTCGCCTTGGCGGCCACCCTGTTCGCCGAACCGGATATTCTGCTGCTTGATGAACCGACCAACCACCTTGATCTTGAGGCTGTTCTGTGGCTTGAGGGTTTTCTCGCCAAGTGGTCGGGCACCCTAATCATCATCAGCCACGAACGCACGTTGCTAAATCGGGCGGTCAATGAGATTGTTCATTTGGAAAATGGCCGGCTCAACCGTTACACCGGTGGCTATGACCGCTTCGAAAAAACCCGCCGGGAAAAACTTGAACTGCAGGCAAAAATGCAAACCCGGCAGAAGGCGGAAAGGCGGCGCATTCAGGCTTTTGTCGACCGCTTCCGTTATAAAGCAACCAAGGCGCGGCAGGCTCAGAGCCGTTTGAAAATGCTCGAGAAAATGGAACCCATCGTCAGTGTCGTGGAAGAGAAGACTATTTCCTTCGAGTTCCCCAACCCACCACCCCTGTCGCCGCCCCTGGTGGCGCTCCGCGACTGCACCGTCGGCTATGAAGCGGGATCACCCGTTCTGCAGGATTTAGACCTCAGGATCGACATGGATGACCGCATCGCCCTAATTGGCGCTAATGGTAACGGCAAGTCCACCATGATCAAGCTGCTGGCCGGATGCCTTAAGCCGGAGACCGGTAAGCTGACCAAATCGAAAAAGCTGGAAATCGGTTATTTCGCCCAGCATCAGACCGATGAACTTAACACGGAGCATTCACCGTTTGATCATCTGAACGACCTGCTGCCCATGGAACCGGCAGCACGCCTGCGAGCCCATCTGGGCCGGTTTGGGTTTGCCCAGGAAAAAGCGGATACCAAGGTCGCTAATTTGTCCGGCGGCGAAAAGGCGCGTTTGCTGTTTGCCCTGATGAGTCTCGGCGAACCACATATTATGCTGCTCGACGAACCGACCAACCACCTTGACGTTGATGCCCGGGAAGCCCTGGTCGAGGCGCTTAATGCTTACGAAGGCGCAGTCATCCTGGTTAGCCATGATCCCCATTTGATCAATCTGGTGGCCGACCGTTTGTGGCTGGTGGACGGAGGCTCCTGCCAGCCATTCGAAGGCGACCTCGGCGACTACGAAGCCAAACTTCTGGCCGACCGTCAGACCGGCAAGTCGAATGGTGACACAGCGGACCAGATATCTCAGAACAATACGGAAAACAAAAAGGAACAAAGACGTGCCAGAGCCGAGGAACGGTCCCGGACCGCCCCGTTGCGAAAACGAGTTCAAACATCAGAAAAGAGAATGGCCCGCTTAACAACGGAAATCGAAAGCATTGAAAAGCTATTAGGTCATTCCGATACCTACGAGAAACCAGCATCATTCCTGGCCGATCTGCAAAAAAAACTCGGCCGCCTGAAGCTGGAACTGGAACAGGTGGAGGCAAATTGGCTGGAAGCCCACGACGCCCTGGAACTGCTTGAGCTTTAACCGGCCCGCCGCCGTTTCCCTACTCCCGCCCCCCTCATTGATCTGATAGAATCACGATATTACGCCGTTGAGATTATGGGGACAAAATATGCGCCAGCTTGGATTTTTTGATGTTGCTAATCACTATGCTGGTTTGGATGCGAAGAATGTCCTACTTTTGAGAACTTCGACAGCTATTTGAAAGATAGGAGCTATCTGGCTACGGGCGGGCAGATCATCGACGCTTCCATCGTTTCCGTTTCTGCCCAGCACAACAAGCCACCGAGCGAACGGGAAAAACAAGGCAACAAAACCCGCTCAAGAGTTCGTGCCCGTGTGGAGCATATCTTCGGTGCACAGCGACATGGGCGGAACCCTTGTTCGTTCCATTGGTCTGACACCAGCCAAAGCGTCTCAATATGGTTTTATATTGGGCTACCTTGCGTAACTAGAGAATTTTAGAGGTGCCCATTTAACTGTTTGCCGAGACAGGTACCCGATGATAGACCGTCGCACCCGTGGTTCTTTGTCGGTGTCGCCAATTTTATCCGAGTGATCAATTGTATCGAAGAACCAAAGAGACTGAATTTAGTGTCTAATAATGAGGATACGGATTTGATGAATCAAAAACGCCAGAAGAATATCATGTTTTTGGTTATACTGGCCGGTGTAGCTATTGCCAGTTACGTGGGTATAATTTTGAATGTTGCCGGTTCCAATTAACCCTTGGATACGTCGTTTGAACAAAACTAAATCAATGCCGGATCGATTCCAAATCAATGATTGAAATTTCAATCCTCCCTCACCTCAATGCGGCTTTGAACGCCATTGCCGGGGGGGTTCTGACGGCTGGCTTTATTTTCATTAAAACCGGCAACCGGCGAGCCCATAAAATATCGATGATTTTGGCCATGTGTGTCTCAGGTGTGTTCTTGATCAGCTATGTGACCTTGCGTGCCTATGCACCGATTTTCGAGTTTCAAGGCCAAGGGGCCGTTCGTGTTTTTTATTATATTATGCTCATTTCCCACGTCTTTCTGGCCACGGCAATCGTACCACTGGTCATTTTTAGTGTACTGCATGCCTTTAAATCCCGCTTCGCCGCTCATAAGCGGATTACCCGTTGGACATGGCCGGTCTGGATATATGTTTCAATTTCAGGAATCGGCGTTTATTTGATGCTTTATCAGTTTTACCCTGCAGCAGCCGGATAGGGATGAATCGGCCATGCTTGCGGAACCCCTTTCGCCATCACGCAAAAAACTCCTGCACGGCTGGTCACTTCTAGCCGCGACGTCGCTGGCCCTGGCCGGGCTGTTCGCCATTCTGCTCGTTCTATCACGCATGCCGGTAGTCGGGGGCTCCGTGCCCTGGCCCAACGAGTTCTTCCAGAAGGGCCTAGTCGCCCATGTGGTTCTGTCGTTTGCCGTATGGTTCCTGGCCGTATTCGGCGCCCTGGCCCAAATCAGCCAGCAACACGAGGATTCGATCATAGATAAAGCGGCCCTTGGTCTGGCCGCGCTCGGCACGCTGCTGCTTCTCATACCGGCTCTGCTCGACCGGGGCGAGCCGACACTCAACAATTATATACCGGTCATCATCGACCCGCTTTATTACGCCGGTCTTATTCTTTTGGGTTTGGGCGTCCTACTCGCCATTTATCCGCTGATCAGAACCGGACATCAGCTTAGGGGCGCAACCACACTCTATGTTGCCGCCATTGTCGGTTTTATGTTCGCCGCACTGGAGTTGGGCGATCAAACGCCCTCCCATGACTATAACGAAAGCTTGTTCTGGGGCGGTGGCCATATTCTGCAGTTCGTCAATGTTGCCTTAATGCTTGCCGCTTGGTCCATGTTGGGTGAAACCGCCCTGGGTCAACCGATCATTGGCGCCGGCTTTTACCGACTTGCCATAATTTTACTAACTGCCCCCGGACTGGCGAGCCTTTCCTTTTATTTCCTATGGGATGTGTCCGAGAACGGTCACGTCAAAGCTTTTACCGACCTGCAATATACTCTCGGGCCCCCGGTTGTGATATTCGGATTGGCGGCGCTGCCAAAATTGAAGAAGCTCTTTACCAATGCCAACTGGCGCCAACCAGCCGTCTTGAGTCTGTTGACGTCTATCATTGTTTTTGCCGCCGGCGGTTTTCTCGGCTATTTCGTTGATGGCCTGGACACCAGAACTCCCGCCCATTACCACGGCGTCATCGGCGGAATTAATCTCGCCTTCGTGGGCCTGTTCTACGCGGTGTTTCTACCCCACCTTGGACAGCATATTAAAGCGGGCAAGTTGATTTTCAGCCAAATACTTTTATATGCAGTTGGTCAGTTTCTGTTTATCGTTGGCATGTTCATGGCTGGCGGTATGGGCGCGGCGCGCAAGACGATGGATTCGGGCGTCGATATCAATTCTACGGTGGGCGTATTAGCCGCAGGCATCAGGGATTTTGGCGGTGGATTGGCGATTATCGGCGGCGTTATGTTTATTGTCATTGCCCTCAAAGTTTTATTGCGCAAATCGGAATCAGACTAAAAAAATTAAAGTGTGTGCAATTGGCTCTCTTCAATTCCGAAATTTTGCGGTATAAGGTAAATCTTATGGCCCAGGACACACGATCGACATTGACGGAACACCCATCCACCGGCATCGGCGAGGCGGAGGATACATCCGCCATACCAGGTGAAGTCAACAGCCGGGTGGTTGACTACGCGGTGCTGTTGAAACCACGTGTCATGTCCCTGGTACTATTTACCGGCATCGCCGGACTGGTTCTGGCGCCTGGCCAGATCGATTGGCTGACTGGATTGATCGCTGTCGTCTGCATCGGCGTCGGCGCGGGTGCGTCGGGCGCCATCAATATGTGGTATGATCGCGATATCGACAGCCAAATGGAACGAACCATAAATCGGCCCATTCCGGCCGGCCGCATGCAGCCGTTGCATGCTCTTTGGCTCGGTATAATTCTGTCGGTCATTTCGGTAGTCGGCATGGCTTTGTACGTTAATGACATGTCGGCGGTACTGCTGGCGATTACCATTGCCTACTACGTCTTTATTTACACCATTTGGCTGAAACGGCGGACACCTCAGAACATCGTTATCGGCGGTGCCTCCGGCGCGCTGCCGCCGGTGATCGGATGGGCCGCCGTCACGGGCGATATCTCTTTAAATTCTTTGCTTCTGTTCGCTATTATTTTTATTTGGACGCCGCCTCATTTTTGGGCTCTCGCCCTTTATCGCTCCGGTGACTATGAAAAAGCCGGCATCCCGATGATGCCGGTAGTGTCAGGCGTTCAGGAAACGAAAAAGCAGATGCTGATCTATGCCACCCTACTCTTCCCGATCACCGTAGCACCGGCCTTTACCGGTCTAGCCAGCCTCTATGCCGGCGGCTTGATCGGACTGCTAAGCCTTTGGTTTATCCTCCACGCCTACAAGGTGTATCGCACCGAAGGTTATGAATTTCCCCGCCGCATGTTCCGGTTTTCGATCCTGTATTTGTTTTTGATCTTTGTCACCCTGCTTGCCGATCATGGGATCAAAGCATTCATTTAAGGGCAAACTGCAACTTGTCATACGGGATTGAGAATTTATAAGTTACGTTCATGACGCCCTATCAGAAATTAGAAAAAAAATTCGACCGCCTGCTGACCCTGCGCGATGCGGAAATGATGCTGCATTGGGATGCGTCAACCATGATGCCCTCGGGGGGTACCGCGGCACGGTCGGAACAGATCGCAGCCCTGAAAACGGTTCAGCACGAGATTTTATCCGCCGCCGAAACGGCCGACGATCTGGATGCGGCCTCAGCCGAAAACGGATTAGACCAATGGCAGACCGCAAATTTGAGGGAAATGCGACATATTTGGACCCATGCTAATGCGTTGGATGACGGTCTTGTAACGGCCCTTTCCAAGGCCAGTATGGCCTGCGAAACAACCTGGCGGACAGCCCGCCCCGAATCGGATTTTGACGGCATCCTAACGCAACTGGATGAAGTTCTGCGACTGGTCAGGGAAAGTGCCCAAGCCAAGGCCGGAGTTCTCGATTGCAGCCCTTACGATGCCTTGCTGGATGGATTCACGCCGGGGCTACGGGCCGCCGATATCGACAAAGTTTTCGGTGTTCTGGAGGAGTTTCTGCCTGAGTTTCTGTTTCATGTTTTGGATCATCAAAAAACAAAACCGAAGCCGGACCTGCCACTCGGACCTTTTCCTTCCAACAACCAGAGAGTTCTCGGTATCAAATTAATGGAAACCCTGGGGTTCGATTTTAACCAAGGGCGCCTGGATGTCAGCCTGCACCCGTTTTCCGGCGGCACACCTGACGATCTGAGAATCACAACCCGATATGACGAAACGGATTTCACGACCGGACTGATGGGAATTCTTCATGAAACTGGCCATGCCCTTTACGATATGGGCTTGCCTAAAAAATGGCGATGCCAACCGGTAGGTGAACCGCGCGGCATGGACATCCACGAAAGCCAATCGCTGCTTATCGAAATGCAGGCCTGCCGTTCCCGTGAGTTCATTGATTATATGACACCGTTGATGCGTGAAGCTTTTCTGGCACCGACGCTGATGGAGACGTTCGGTCGCCATGGCCCCGAAGATGACCCTCATTGGAACGCCGACAATATCTACTGCCATTATATCAATGTCCGACCGGGGTTGATCAGGGTTGATGCCGATGAAGTCACCTATCCTGCCCACATTATTTTGCGCACCAAACTGGAACGCGCCCTCATTGCTGATGATTTGAGCCTCCGCGAACTGCCTTTGGCCTGGAGCGACGGCATGTGGGAACTGCTGGGACTCCGTCCCAACGATCATTCGGATGGCTGCCTGCAGGACATCCACTGGTTCGACGGCGCCTGGGGATATTTTCCAAGCTATACGCTCGGCGCTATCACCGCTGCCCAACTGTTTGATGCCGCGCTGAAATCGGATTCCAGTATCCTACCGGCAATCGGCGAAGGAAATTTTAAGCCACTTTACGAATGGTTGGGTAAAAACATACACCAACATGGCTCTCTTTATGAAACGCCCGAACTAATAGAAAAGGCGACCGGCACCCGCCTTGATCCGCAGATATTTATCAGCCACCTCAAACAGCGTTACCTGCAATAGAGTAAAGCCCACCGGCATAATTGGCGGGTGTCTTGCCGCACTGCCTTTGCCGATATAGGTTAAGTAAGCACCTATTTATTCCGTCGGGAGATGACCGAACTTGAAATATATAAGCACGCGCGGATCAGCGCCGGAATTGGCATTTGATGATGTCCTGGTCGCAGGCCTGGCCCGGGATGGTGGCCTTTATGTGCCCGACAGCTGGCCGAAAATGTCCAAAGCCGACGTCCGAAATCTGCAAGGCTTAACCTATCAGGAATTGGCCGTTCGTATCATAATGCCTTTTCTCGGCGGATCGATCTCCGAAGACGAATTTTCTCAATTGGTCAGCGACTCCTATGCCCATTTCGACCACCTGGCGGTAGCGCCGCTAAAGCAGCTGGCACCCGGTCAATGGGTGGCGGAACTGTTTCACGGGCCAACCCTGGCCTTCAAGGATTATCCCCTGCAGCTGGTGGGCCAGCTGTTTGACCACGTTCTGAAAAAAAAGGGCGAAAAAGCAACCATTATCGGAGCGACTTCCGGCGATACTGGATCGGCAGCTATCGAGGCCTGCCGCGACCGCGACGCCATTGAAATTTTCATTCTTCATCCCAAAGGCCGGGTTTCCGATGTTCAGCGCCGGCAGATGACCACGGTGGCGTCGGAGAACGTTCACAATATCGCCCTCGAAGGCACCTTCGATGATTGCCAGGATATGGTGAAAGCCATGTTCGCTGATGAAAACTTCCGCGACCGGCATAATTTGTCAGCGGTCAATTCCATTAATTGGGCGCGCATCATGGCCCAGATTGTCTATTATTTTTGGACTGCCCTGTCCTTGGGCGCGCCCGACCGCAAATTTATTTATGCCGTACCTACCGGTAATTTCGGCAATGTCTATGCCGGTTACGTTGCCAGAAAAATGGGGCTGCCGATTTCAAAATTTGTTGTCGGATCCAATGCCAATGATATCCTGACACGCTTTTTCGATAGCGGTGAAATGGCTATGTCTCCGGTTAAGCCAACGCTAAGCCCCAGCATGGACATTCAGATATCCAGTAACTTCGAACGGCTGCTGTTCGAACACTATCGGCGGGACGGTGCTGCCGTCGCCAAGGTCCTGGATAAGTTTAGGCGGGACGGGAAAATTAATTTCGGCCAAAGCCGCTGGCGCGCCATGCGGAAGAATTTTGAAAGCTATCGATTCGGCGATAACGCCACCAAGGATTTCATCGGCGAATTATTCCGCACGACGGGCGAATTGCTCGACCCCCACAGCGCCATCGGTGTCATGGCCGGACAACAGACTGTACCAGCCGACGATGAGGTTCTTATCGCCCTGGCCACCGCCCATCCGGCGAAATTTCCAGCCGCCGTCGAGGAGGCGTCCGGTATCGTTCCCGCGCTGCCACAGCGGCTTACCGATTTGTTCGACCGTGAAGAACGTCTCCATACCCTGCCTAACGATATTGGCCAGGTATGCAGCTATATAGACAGCAAATTGTTGAAGAAGGCAGCGGCATGACGGTTGAAATTACGACGCTACCTAACGGCCTTCGGGTCGTAACTGACTACATGTCTACGGTGGAAACAGTTTCGCTGGGCGCCTGGGTCGCCGTCGGGACCCGCCATGAAAAGCCGGAACTGAACGGCATCTCACACTTGTTGGAACATATGGCGTTCAAGGGCACGCGGCGGCGCTCGGCGCTGGCTATTGCTGAAGAGATCGAAGCCGTCGGCGGTCAGCTAAACGCCTATACGGCAAGGGAAAACACCGCCTATTTCGCCAAGGTCCTGAAAGAAGATGTACCCCTGGCCGTCGATATCATTGCCGATATCCTGCAGCATGCGACCATGGAGGAGGACGAACTAGAGCGGGAGCGGGCGGTCATCATCCAGGAAATCCACCAATCCCATGACACACCCGACGATATCGTGTTCGACCGGTTCCAAGAGGCGGCCTATCCCGATCAGGCTATCGGCCGACCCGTACTCGGCGAAATAAGTTTAATCGAAAGCCTGCCGAGGGAAACCGTTATCGATTTCATGCACGGTCAGTATAGTGCCTCCAGGATAGTTCTGGCCGCTGCCGGCAAGGTGAATCACGACGCGCTTGTCAAGTTGGCTGAAAGCGCATTTTGTGATCTGCAGGAGCACGACAACTGCGCCCAGGAGGCCGTCATCTACCGAGGTGGCGATTTCCGGGAAAACCGGGATCTCGAACAGCTTCACATCGTCCTGGGGCTGGAGGGCGCATCCTACAACGACCCCAGCTATTACGCCCTGTCGGTTTTGTCTGCCCTGCTGGGCGGCGGTATGTCTTCCCGGTTATTCCAAGAAGTTCGTGAGAAACGGGGTCTCGCCTACAGCATATACAGTTTCTCCGGTAACTACGAAGACGGCGGCATATTCGGCATTTATGCCGGCACCGGCGAAAAGGAAGTTACCGAGGTTATTTCCGTCGTCTGCGACGAGCTTCTCAAAGTCTCTGACCGAATAGACGATAATGAATTAAACCGGGCCCGCGCCCAATTGAAAGCAAACACGTTGATGGCGCTGGAGAGCACGTCTTCACGCTGCGAGCAGGCGGCCCGGCAACTGCAGATATTCGGCCGCACCATCCCTATCGAAGAAGTGATCGAAAAAATTGAGGCCGTTGACGCCGCCGCCGTGAAAGAAGCCAGTGCTAAAATAATTTCAAGCAGCCAGACGGTCGCCGCCATCGGCCCTATCAATTCACTCGACACTTTTGATGACATCGCCGCGCGACTGAATGCAGGCGCCTAAGTCCATCGGCCGATTTTCAGGATTTTCGACAAACAGAAGCTGAATACCAAATGTGAGGAGTGCTATACTACCTGCTGTGTCGCCACCAAACTGGATTTACCTCATTATCCATAACCAGCCCAAACACCCTGCAAGCATTTGGACATCTCAGGGGAAAATTGTACCATCTTCAATACGCTGGAGGAGGAAAGCTTTGTCTTCTGTCGGGATTTCAGCTGCTATGGCAGCGGTTTTGCCGTCAGTGAGGTTTTTTCGCCAAATGTGTCAGAACTGAGCCAGCCACCCAAAATCGCTGAAATGGTGTTTCATTCCTTTAGCATTATCTATTTTCACTTGGTCAAATACCTGCACCCCGACCGGGTAATTGAAATGGACGTCCCTGCGGACATTATCGAAAACCTGGAGCCATTTTCCGACACCGCCCTGGACATGATCACCGTCGCCGCCGATCCGTTTGACGGGCGCTGAGAATTATATGACTGCTTTGAAACGATTTAAGGTACTGCAAAGGTATATTAGGCTTGCGCTGGATCGCCTTGAGACAAGGCGATGGAATGGACAACTGGATAA
>PVBE011581294.1_pt1 | contig 14532 bp, 20 predicted proteins | sample 1631181 | NCBI WGS metagenome assembly PVBE01 (sample SAMN08397723, study PRJNA350692) | Marine metagenome, whole genome shotgun sequencing project. | isolation source: water | place: Pacific Ocean | collected 2012-04
ACAGACCGCCGGCCCCAGAAACCATCTTGCCAAACGTTGATGGGCCAACCTACGCTGTTGATGGGCTACGGTTGGCCCATCAACTTAACCCGCGCCAAACTCTAACTTAAGCGCTGGACCACTAATCGGGGGCAGGCCAACCTCGCTTCGCGACGCCTTCCGCCTGATCGCCAGTCCGCAGACGCAGGGCCTTCTCGACTACCGCACCATCGCGAACAAGGTCGCGGACGTGGAGCAATTCCGCGAGTTCGTGGCGTCTTACCGCCAGGGCCTTCCCGGCGACACCCCGATCAACCCCAACTGAAAGGCGTTCGCCGCCCGCCCGGATGGCGCAAGGATTTCCCTTGCGTTCGCCTCGACGATCGCCTTAATTTCCGGCCCTTCAATCGCATCGGTCATCCGTGAGCGCGTGGAGCGATGGGCAAGAACGCGACGCAACCTGCGCGGGCCGAAAGGGACGCACGCGACGTCGGTGACGGCGCCCCCGCGGTTCTCGCGCGCTCCAAGGCGGCCTAACCCGCGCGCGACTACTTCGTCGTGCGCGACGGGGCGCGCTTTGCCGGCCTCCACCTGCTCATCGATCTTTGGGGCGCCCGCTACCTTGATGACGTCGATGCGATCGAAAGTGCGCTTCTCGATGCGGCCCGCGAGGCGCACGCCACGGTCCTGAACGTGCACCTGCACAAATTCTTGACTGGAGGCGGCGTTTCGGGCGTCGTGGTACTGGCCGAATCCCACATCAGCATTCACACGTGGCCGGAACTCGGGTTCGCGGCAGTCGACGTGTTCATGTGCGGCGACTGCGACGCTTTCGATGCGGTTCCCGCCCTCGAGCGCGCCTTCTCTCCGAGTCGGATCCACGTCGACGAGCAGCGCCGGGGTCTGGCTCCGTGACATGGTTCGACGAGCGCCTCTACCCAGATGGCGCGGTCGGATACACCCAGCGATTCGAAATTACGCGCGTCGTCTGCGAGCGAACGTCCGAATTCCAGGACATCACGATCTTCGAGACGCCGGCTTTCGGCCGCGTCCTGGCCCTGGACGGTATCGTCCAGACGACGGAAAAGGACGAATTAGCCTATCACGAAATGCTCGCGCACGTCCCCATGTTCGCGCATGGCAACGCGAAGCGGGTGTTGATCGTCGGCGGCGGCGACGGGGGCGTACTTCGTGAAGTGCTTCGACATGCCAGCGTCGATGCCACCACCCTCGACGATATCGACCGACTTGTCGTCGACGTCTGCCGCGAGCACATGCCGTCGCTGAGTGACGGCGCCTTCGACGATTCGCGCGCCCATTTGGTGATCACCGACGCCACCCGGTTCGTGGCGCAGACCACCGATCGCTTCGACGTCGTGATCGTGGATTCCACCGATCCCCTAGGCCCGGGCGAAGCCCTGTTCACAGAGGCGTTCTATGCCGATTGCAAGCGGCGCCTGGCGTCCAACGGCGTTTTGGTGACGCAGAACGGGGTGCCGTTCCTGCAGGCCGACGAGCTTGCGTCGAGCATGCGCAAGCTCAAAACCCTCTTTGGTGACGTAACGGCTTATCTCGCGGTCGTCCCGACTTATGTGGGCGGCTTCACAGCCTTCGGCTGGGCGAGCGACAACGCGGATCTTCGTCGCCTGCCAGAGACCGCCATCGCGGATCGGTTCGTGCATTCGGAGATCGAGACCCGTTACTATGGACCGGCGGTGCACGTGGCCGCCTTCTCACTACCGCGTTACATCGAGCGATTGACGGTATAGAGGCGGCTCGCTTCCGATCCGACCGGGGGCTCGCAATGGGAGAACGCGATGCGGGGCAAAGTCCTTGTGACCGGCGGTTCCGGCAGCGGCATCGGCCGCGCCATCACCGAGCGTTCGCTCGAAGACGGTTACGAAGTCGTCAACTTCGACATCAACCCGCCCGGCAACTTGCGCCAGGGCGAGCATCACTACGCGGTCGACATGATGGACCGCGACGCCACCCACGCGACGCTCGCCCGCGCGACCGCCGAGCACGAGATCACACGGCTGGTCAACTGCCTGGGCATCGTGCGTCCGGCCCTACTCGAGGACACGACGCTCGAAGATTTCGACGACGTGCTCGATGTAAACCTGCGCTGCGCGTTCCAGTGCACCCAGGCGCTGCTTCCGGCGATGAAGGAGGCGAGGTTCGGAAGGATCGTCCAGATCACGTCGCGGGCCGCGCTCGGCAAGGAGCTCCGCACCGCCTACGCTGCCACCAAGGCCGGCCTGCACGGCATGACGAAGACCTGGGCGCTCGAACTCGGCCAATACGGAATCACCGTCAACGCCGTCGCGCCCGGTCCCATCGACGGCGAATTCTTCCGCCAGGTGAACCCGCCCGATAGCCCGCGCACCAAGAAGATTATCGAGAGCATCCCGGTGCGCCGCATGGGAACGGTCGGCGACGTCGCGCACGCGATGTCGTTCTTCCTCGACGAACGCTCGGGATTCGTGACCGGTCAGGTCCTGTACACGTGCGGGGGGATGACCGTCGGCCTCGCCGGTTAGACCACTATCGGGCCAGATCGGATCATTTTGATGGTGGCGAATCGGTTTGGCCGGGCAGGCGCGCCGCGAAGCGCGATGCGGGGCCATCGGACGAGTGGCGCAACGAACCCGCCGAGCCGGTGCGATTCCACGTGAGTGGATGACGCTCTAGAGACCGCCGAGCCAGGCTACGGGGCCGATCAAACACATACCAAACACATAATGTCTTCGCGTTAGACCATCGACGGCGGTTCGCGGTGCCGGTCGGGTTCCGCCCGCCGGCGCGGCGTCGGGACGCGGTCGGCGCGTCTTATCCGCCGAAGCTGCGGACCAGGCTTCCGACGATCATGAACCAGCCATCGACCAGCACGAAAAATATGATCTTGAACGGCAGCGCGATGATGATGGGTGGCAGCATCATCATGCCCATGGACATGAGCACCGAGGCGACGACCATGTCGATGATCAGGAACGGCAGGAAGATCAGGAATCCGATCTCGAAGGCCCGTTTCAGTTCACTGATCATGAAGGCCGGGATCAGGACCCGCATGGGCATCTCCGCGCGTGCCTCCTCTTCGTCGATCTCGGCGATATCGACGAACAGCCCGAGGTCTTGTTCGCGCACGTGCGCCATCATGAAGTCGCGGACCGGCCCGACCGCGCGGTCGAAGGCCTCGAACTCCTCGATCTCGCCGTCGATCAGGGGCCGGATGCCCTGATCGTAGGAAGATTCCATGGTGGGCATCATGATGAAGGCGGTGAGGAATAGCGCCAGGCTGATCAACACCTGGTTCGGAGGCGTCTGCTGCGTGCCCATGGCCGTTCGCAAGAACGCGAGCACCACCATAATGCGGGTGAACGACGTGACCATGATCAGAATCGACGGGGCAAGGCTCAGCACCGTTATCAGCGCGATCAACTGGATGAGTCGCGCGGTCGCGGAACCCTGCTGGTCGCCGAGGTCGAGGCTGATCACCTGAGCCGAGGCGGGCGCGTTGAAGGCGAGAGCCGCGACGACGACGCCGAGAACGACGAGACCGAGGAATAGCGGGTATGGCCGCTTCAAAGAGAATCCGCCTCGATCCGCTTGAACGCGGGCGTGGCTGCGGTTTCTGCGCCGAGGTCCACGTCAGGTGCGGGAATCCCGCTCTCCACGACGACGTCCGCGGTGCCCCCTAGAAGGACCAGATGTTCCGTCGCATCCCGCTTGAACAGGACGAGCCTCCGCTTCGCGTCCACCGGCATGATTTCGACGATGGCGAGCCGCTTTTGCTTGCCGATTTTCTTGGCCGAGGCGTACCCGAATCCGAAGCGCCGGGCGACGGCGGTCAGCACCCCGATCAGCGCGAGCACGAAGACGAGGGCGAGGGCGAACCGAAAGTAGGCGTCGATCTCCATATCGGGCGCTCTTCAAAATTTTCCGGGCGGGCGAAGCGGCGGCCGAGGATCGCCCGGCTTAGATTTCGTCGCTGGCGCTGGGATAGGCTCCCAAGGCGCGCACCCGGTCTTCGGCGGCCCCTGCCGAGGTCATGGCCTCGAGCTTCGGGGTCACCTCGAGCGAAAGTCGGTCGAGAGCGGCGATCAAGCCCGCGAGCGATTGCCGAAGGCCGGCCGGATCGTCGGGCCGCGCGCTCCGAACGGCGCTGCACAGGCAGCTTATCCGTCGCTCCAAGGCGGCGAGGTCGATTGTCCGGTTCTCGGCCGCAAGCCTGCGGGCCGCCTCGATCAGGGCGCCGATTTTTTGAACCTCGTCTGGGAATTCGTGTGGGTTCATGCTTCTTGGCTCCTCGTCCGCCCCCTCAGGGGGCCGTGATAGCGGTCGGCGGTTCGGGCTCTTCTGGCCCGCCCGTCGGTGGCGGCAGCGATCCGTTGGCTCGGTAAACGTAGGCCAGGATTTCGGCGACCGCGGTGAACGCCTCGAGCGGGACTTCGCTGTCGATATCGACGTGGCTCAGCAGCTCGGCGAGATCCGCGTCCTCGCGGACCCGGATCCCTTGCGCGAAGGCGATCGCCAGGATCTGTTCGGCGACGGAACCGCGACCGCTCGCCACGACCTTGGGAACGAGATCGTGATCAGGCTCAGAGCCGAGCGCGATCGCGATTGGCGTCTCCTTGCGCGGCTTTCGATGGTCGTCTGCCTTCGACACCGGGGCCCTCCGTCGGCGGTCGTCCCGCGTCCTGGAGCGCAAATACTCGGCCATCATGCTTTAGAAACGGTTAAGCTTCGACTTCGTCTGGACGTTGGGACGGTGGCCCGTGAACCCTGCGTCCGAGCATGGGACCACGGGACCGGCATGGAGGCGAAAGGAGCATCAGCAAGGCGATCCGCGTGGTGGCGCGCCCCTCTCTGGTCCTTGTAATCGTCATCGCCGTCGCCGCGTCGATTTTCGCGGCGCTGGCGCCCGAGGCGCGAGCGATCGAAAAGGTGGATCTCGAGTTGATTCTCGCGATCGACGTGTCGGCGAGCGTCGATCTCGACGAGGCGAAACTGCAGCGCCGGGGATACGTGGCCGCCCTTGCCAACCCGCGGCTCATTCGCGCGATCGCAGCGGGGCACCACGGCCGCATCGCGATCGCCTATTTCGAATGGTCCGGCGTGGAATACACGCGAATCATTGCCGATTGGAGCGTCGTCTTCGACACCGAAAGCGCACTCGATCTCTCGCTTCGACTCGCGAACGCTCCCGTGGCGACGGCCAATCGCACCTCCATTAGCCACGCCATCGCGGTTGCGTTGGCGATGTTCGACTCCAACTCCTATGAAGGGAGCCGGCGCGTCCTCGACATCTCGGGCGATGGCGCGAACAACGTTGGCGGGCTGGTGAACGAGGCCCGCGACTTGGCGGTGGCGGCCGGGATCACGATCAACGGCCTCCCGGTGATGAATCGTGCGTTCAGCCGCTTCGGCGGGCCGACCGTGGCCAACCTGGATCTCTACTACGAGAGCTGCGTCATCGGCGGTCCCGGGGCCTTCATCGTCGTCGCCGACGACTTCGATGACATCGAGCGCGCGATTCGAAGGAAGCTGATCCTCGAGATAGCCGGCCGGACAGCGATCCGGTCCCCGGTCGAGCTCGCCCGCCGATGGTCGGGGCGAAACCCGGATGCGGGGCCCGGCGTGTTGCGGACCATCGCGGCCCACCGCCCGCCGCCGTGCAACGTCGGCGAGCGCCTTTTCGACGACGTGAACAGGCCGTGACCGTCACGACACCGCGCCCGGCCATTTTGGCGTCGCATCCTGTTCGGATCGCGATCCTCACGCTCGGCTTGGGCGCGTTCGCAACCGCGGATCTTGCTGCGGACGAGCCGGTGAATCTTGAGATCGTGCTCGCGGTCGACGTTTCCGGAAGCATCGACGAGGACGAGGCGCTGCTCCAGCGCGAAGGCTATATCGCCGCGTTTCTCGACCCCCGCGTCGCCGTTGCCGTCCGCACCGGCTATCTGGGCCGCATCGCGGTCACCTATTTCGAATCGGCGGGATTCGACCACAACTAAGGTTGTCGTTGGTTGGCGCGTGATCCACGATACCGAAAGCGCGCTCGATTGTTCGCTGGCGCTCGCGGACGCGCCCATTGAAACAGCGCACCAGACGTCGATCAGCGGCGCCATCCATTTCGCGCTCCGCCTCTTCGAGAAGAACGAATTCGAGGGCAAACGGCGCATCCTCGACATCTCGGGCGACGGCCCCGACAACTTCGGCGATTACGTCGCGCCTACCCGTGACCGGGCAGTGGCAGTCGGGATCACCATCAATGGGCTTCCGGTCATGAACGGTGAGCCGCGCGGGGAAGGGGGCCGACGCTCGCCGATCTTGATCTCTACTACCAGAACTGCGTCGCCGGCGGGCCGCGCTCGTTCATCGTCGTCGCCCGCGATTTCGCCGACCTCGAACGCGCCATAGTCACCAAGCTGGTCTACGAAATCGCCGATGCGACCCCGCCCCGGGGCGCCGGGCGAAATCCTCCACGGCGGCGGCGGCGCGCGGCGGCGCCCTGTGGCATCGGCGAGAAGCTTTGGTGGGGGTATCCCGTCGAGCAGATCATGCGCGGGCGTTGATCGGCCGGGGCCGCACTCCCACGGCCTCGGCGTCGATGGCCGCGCCTGCGGGCACCACTTCCATGGTGCAGACCAACGCCGCTCCAACGCGTTCGGGGGTAGGCACCGCGGTGGTCAATACCCCCGGTCCGGCAGCACGACGTTGACCATCTCGTCACCGCGGCGGCGCCGTTCCACGTTGTCGCAGAATAAATCCGCCACCCGCGCCTGCCAGCGCATGGGATCTCCGGTGTGCGGGGTGACAAACACGTTGGGCAGCTCCCAGTACGGGCTGTCCGCTGGCAATGGCTCGGTCGCGAAAACGTCGATCACGGCCGCCGCGACGTGCCCGGTGGACAGCGCCGCCAACAACGCCTCTTCGTCGACCACGCGACCGCGCGAGATGTTGACGAGGTAGACGCCCGGTTTGAACGCCGCGATCGTGGCCGCGTCGATTAGGCCGATCGTGCGGGGCGTACGCGGGACGGTCAGCGCGACGAAGTCGGCTTCGGGCACGACCGCGCGCAGCTCCTCGATCGCCAGCACCCGCTCTGCGTGCGGCGACGACCCGGCCTGGGTCCGGAACCCGATCACGCGCATGCCCAGCGCCTGGGCGCGCGCGCCGACGCCTTGGCCGATTTTGCCGAAGCCGACCACCGCGACCGTCTTGCCGACGACGCTTGGAAGTGGCTCGTTCTGCCAGTGGTGGCGGCGCTGCTGCTCGGCGAACCGGAGGAAATTGAGGTTCAGCATCAGCATGGCGCAGATCACGTATTCGGACAGGCATTCGACGTGGATGCCGGAAACGTTTGTCACCGTCACAGTGTCCGGGTCCCAGGGGGCCAGATGGTCGACGCCGGCGCCGGCGTTATGGACCCAGCGCACCGAAGGCGCCGCGAACAGGACTTCGCGCGGGAACACCCGTCCCTTGAAGGTCGTGGTGAGCACGTATGAGGGCCGTTCAGTGGCGAGCGCATTGCCGAGGTCGTCGTAGTCGCGGCAGACGACGACGTCGAGGTCGGGGCAGCGCATCGCCACCGTCGGCGCGTATTCCTCGGCTTCGCCGGAAAAGATCAGGAGCTTCTCGGCCTCGGGCTTACGGTTCGCCATGTTTAGGCACTCCATGGGATGGAACGGGACCTCGCAAGTGCAGGCGAGCATATCGCACCCGCCGATTTCCGCAAAAACGGCGCGGCGGCGGCCCGATTTACGGATTCTTAAGGGAGGACGGTGATACTCGGACCTTCGGGCGCCCGAACGCAAAGGCAGGACCGCCGGCTCGATGGATTTCTCCAAGATCACGCTGTTCCAGGCCATGAAGAAGCGCGTGGCCTGGCTCAACCAGCGCCAAGAAGTGCTGGCGCAGAACATCGCCAACACCGACACCCCGGGCGCGCGGGCAAGGGAGCTCGAGCCCTTTTCCTTCGAACGCCTGATCCGCAGGGAAGAGGTACAGCTCAATATGGCGTCGACCAGCGGCGACCATATGGGCGGCCGCCGCAAGCGGGTCCGGGACTACTCCACCGAGGAGACCCGGAAACCTTACGAGACCGCCCCGACCGGGAACGCAATCGTGATCGAGGAGCAGATGATGAAGCTCAACGAAACCGGGATCCAGCACAAGCTGATGACCGAGCTCTACAAGAAGCACCTGAAAATGTTCCGCACCGCGATCAGCGGTGGCTGAGGCCCGCGAGCCAGACCATGGATGATCTGTTCAAAACGCTCCGCATTTCAGCGGCCGGCATGAAGGTCCAGGGCACGCGCCTGCGCGTCGTCTCGGAGAACATCGCCAACGCCGATTCGCTGGCCCAAACACCGGGCGGCGACCCTTACCGGCGCAAGACCATCACGTTCAAGAACGAGCTCGACCGGACGATCGGGCTGGAGACCGTTCGCGTCCACAGCATCGGGACCGACAGTTCGTCTTTCGACAAGACCTACGATCCCAATCATCCGGCGGCCGACGCCGACGGTTACGTGCAGATCCCGAACGTCAATCGGCTGACCGAGATGATGGATATGCGCGAGGCCCAACGGACCTACGAGGCGAACCTGAGTGTCATCCAATCGTCCAAGAGCATGCTTCGAGGCACGATCGACATCCTTCGATAGCAGGCGCGCCGCCGCCGGCGCCGGAGCATGACGGGGAAGGAGAAAACGCATCATGGCCATTCCGACGCAAGGCATTTCGAGCGCCATCGCGGCATACGGCGACGCCGCGCGAGCGGCGACGCGGGGCGAGCGACGCGGGCGCCAAGGAGACTTTCGCCGATCTCGTCAAGGGGGCGATGCATCAGTCCGTCGACAACGGCAAGACGGGCGAGTCCCTGTCCATGGCCGCGGTCCGCGACGAGGCCGACCTCAACAATGTGATAACGGCGGTCGCCGAAGCGGAGCTGACGCTCGAGACCGTGGTGGCGGTTCGCGACAAGGTGATTGACGCCTACCGGGAAATCCTCCGGATGCCAATGTAGGCCATGAACCAGCTCGCCGTCATGGAGGTGGGAAGCGAGGCCCTGTTCGTCGTCCTGAAATCCGCCGGCCCGATCATGTTCTCCGGCCTCATCGTCGGGCTGATCGTCGCCTTGTTCCAAGCGTTGACGTCGGTTCAGGAAATGACTCTGACGTTCGTTCCCAAGATCATCGTGATCTTTCTTTCGATCGTCGTGTTCCTGCCCTTCATCATGACAACGATGATCGAGTTCTCGCAATCGCTGTTCGACCGCATCATCGCGCTCGGCTGACGGGGTATGCTGCAGCAGCTCCTGACCCTCAATCTGTTCGGATTTTTTCTCGTCTTTGCCCGCATCGGTATGGCGTTCATCCTGTTGCCGGGATTCAGCGCCGGCTACGTGGCGCCGCGCATGCGCCTTCTCATGGCGCTCGCGGTCAGCTTCGTGGTTACGCCTGTGGTGGCGGGCAAGCTTCCGGGCTTGCCGGCGGCGCCGGCCGAGCTGGCGCTGATGCTGCTCGCCGAGATAACGGTCGGCGCCTTCTTCGGCCTCATGGCGCGCTTTATCGTGGCGGCGCTCCAGGTCGCGGGCACGATCATCTCGCTGGTCTCGTCCATGGCCAACGCCTTCATCCAGGACCCGTTGGCGGATCAGCAAAGCTCGGTGATCGCGGGATTCCTCAGCACGGTCGGAGTGCTGTTGCTGTTCGTCACCGATCTCCACCACCTCATGCTGCGCGCGGTCGTCGACAGCTACACCCTGTTCACGCCCGGCGAGCCGCTCATGATGGGCGACATGACCCAGATGGTGGCCCGTCGCGTCGCCGACGCATTCGCGCTCGGGCTCCAACTCGCCTCGCCCCTGGTGGTGACCGGGTTCGCCTACTACCTGGGCCTCGGGCTTCTGACCCGGCTCATGCCGCAGATGCCGGTGTTCTTCGTCGGCCTGCCGATCCAGGTCACAATCCAGATTTCGGTGATGGCGCTCGCGCTGTCGGGGATGATGATCGTCTTCTTGAACCGTTTTCAGGAAGGCTTAACGGTGTTTCTGGCACCTTAGGGCCGCACCATGGCCGAAGACGATTTCTCGAAAACAGAAGACCCGACGTCACGCAAGCTCGCGCGCGGGCGCGAGGAAGGCCAAGTCGCCCAATCCCAAGAGATCAAGAGCTGGATGATGCTCTTGGGCGCGACCTTCGCCGCCGTCGTGATGGCGCCCGGCGTCATGCGCGACGTGAGCGCGATCGGGCGCACCTATATCGCCGAGGCGCACGCAATCCCGGCCGAATTCGAACACCTGCGGTTCGTCCTGTGGAAACTGCTGGGTGAACTGACGCTCGTGATCGGCCCGCTGTTCGGGGTTTTCGTCTTGCTCGCGCTCGCCGCCAACATCGGGCAGTCGGGACTTCTTTTCGCGCCCAAGAAGCTGCATCCCAAGCTCAATAAGATATCGCTGAAGTCTGGGTTCAAGCGCCTGTTCTCGTTCCGGGCCCTGAACGAGTTTTTCAAGGGCATCGTCAAGCTGGTCGTGGTTTCGGCGGTCGCCTTCGGTCTCGCGGTGCCGATGTTGCACGACGTCGAGCTGATTCCCTCGCGTGAGATCATCGGTACCCTTGAGCGGTTGAACGCCGTCGCACTCGCGCTCCTCGGCGGGACCGTCGCGGTGATGACGGTGATCGCGATCCTGGATTTCGCCTATCAGAAGTACGCCTTCTTCAAGCAGATGCGCATGACCAAGCAAGAGGTAAAGGACGAGCACAAGCAGACCGAGGGCGACCCCTTGGTGCGATCGCGGATCCGCAAGCTCAGGCTCGAACGCGCCCAGCGGCGCATGATGGCCGCCGTGCCCCAGGCCGACGTGGTGGTCACCAACCCCATCCACTATGCGGTGGCGCTCGAATACAAGATGGAGATCATGGTGGCGCCGAAGGTGGTTGCCAAAGGCATCGACAGCTTGGCGGTGCGCATCCGGGAGATGGCCGAGGAACACGACATTCCTGTCGTCGAGAACCCGCCGCTGGCACGCGCGCTCTATGCCGCCGTCGAACTGGACCAGGAGATTCCGCCCGAGCATTACAAGGCGGTGGCCGAAGTGATAGGATTCGTCATGCGGCTGCGGGGCGAATTGCCGCCGGCACAAGCGGAATCAGGCGCGAGCGATGGGTGAGGCGTCGGCCACCTCGGAGGTTTCTCGAAGCGCGCGGGGGACGAGGGTTGCGCCGCGGCGCCTTAATTGGCGAAGCGTCGGCGCGGTCTGGACGTCGGTCGGTGTGGTGTTCATGGCCGCCGCGGCGGGCCTTTTCTTCGCGTCGCGCGCGGGCGCGGATTCCGCCGTCGAAACCGTCCTTCTGGCCGCGCTCGCGGCCGCGTCGTTCGGATGCGCCGCCTGGGCGGCCTTAAGCGCGAACAAACGCCCTGCGATCTCCGCCATCGTCGCCGCCGCCCACGACGGCGACACCGAGGGCCGAGCGATCGCCGAGGGCAACGCCTTCGTCCACTTCAACACGGTATTCCGCGGTCTGTTGGGGCCGTCCGAGCGTGAGATCCTGAGCGTCGATTCGATCGCCCGCAGGCTGGCGTTGTTCGACGCCCGGGGCGAAGAGGCCGCGGCCGAATTCACCCGGATTCGCGAGGCCGCCGAGGCCGGCATTCCGGCGCAAGCCGAAATCCCGATGATGGCGCGGGATGGCGCGGTGGAGTGGCGCCGCATCTCGGTCTCGCCGGTGGCGATGCCGGGCCGTGCGCGCGATCCCGAATTCGTGCTTTGGCGGGTCGAGGACGTGACCGCGCGCCGCGAACTCGACGCGGTCCGCCTCGGCGAGGAGCAGCATCTGGCCGATCTCCTGGACCGGTTGCCGGTCGGGTTCTTCTCGGCCGACCCCGAAGGGCACGTCGTCTATGCAAACCAGACGCTCGCCGATTGGCTGGGGCTCGAGGGTGCCGAGATCCGAGGCCGCCCGTTCAGCGATTTCGTCATCCCCGCCGATCCGTCCGGCGGCGAGCCTAGGGACGCGGACGGGGCGGTACGCCTTCGCACAGAAGGCGGCGCGGGTTTCCCCGCCTTCCTCGTCCAGTCCGAACACCGCGACGCGAACGATAGCTTCGTCTACAGCCGTTCGGTCGTGCTCCGCGAATTCCTGCCGCGCGACGCGGACGGCGCCATCGTACCCGAGCGGCTGCGCTGGCTGTTCGACGAGGCGCCGGTGGGGATCGTGTTCCTTGACCTCCAGGGCCGGGTCGCCGACTGCAACCGCCGCTTCCTTAAGCTCTTGGGCCTGCACCGCGACGCCGTCGTCGGGCGCGCGATCGCCGACAGGATCAGCCTCGAGGATCGGGCCGACGTGGCCGCGCAGCTCTCCAAGGTGGTGATGGGGACGGTGCGCGCGGCGCATCTCGAGGTGCGGATGCCGGCGACCGGCCACTCCGAGGTGGCGGCGTCCGCCTACGCTAGCCGCTTCGAGGACGCCGACGGCGAGGTGACGGGCCTGATCCTGCACTTCATCGACACCACCGAGCACAAGCACCTGGAGACCCAGTTCGCCCAGTCCCAGAAGATGCAGGCCGTGGGCCAGCTCGCGGGCGGCGTCGCCCACGACTTCAACAACCTGTTGACCGCGATGATCGGGTTCTGTGATTTGTTGCTCGAGCGCCACGGGCCGGACGACCCCTCGTTCGCCGAGATCATGCAAATCAAGCAGAACGCCAACCGGGCGACCAACCTGGTGCGCCAGCTCTTGGCATTCTCGCGCCAGCAGAAGCTCAAGCCCGTCCTTCTCGACGTGCGAGCCTCGTTGACCGAGCTTTCGAACCTGCTTCGCCGCCTGATCGGCGAAAAGATCGAGCTTGCGCTCGAGCACGGCGCGGGCGTGGGCCAGGTGCGGGGGGACGCGGGCCAGTTCGACCAGGTGATCATCAATTTGGCCGTGAACGCCCGCGACGCCATGCCGGGCGGCGGCGCGCTCACCATCGCCACTTCGGCGGAGGTGGTGGAGCACGCGGTCGAGCGGGGCCCAGACTTGATGCCGGCGGGCGAGTACGCGCTGATAACGGTGACCGACACCGGGTCCGGCATCGCCAAGGAGGACATCGGGCGCATCTTCGAGCCCTTCTTCTCAACCAAGGAAGTGGGCGCCGGCACCGGGCTCGGGCTTTCGACCGTCTACGGAATCATCCGCCAGACCGACGGCTTCGTGTTCGTCGACTCAGCCCCTGGCGCCGGCACCGCGTTCAGCATCTATCTGCCGCGCGCGGGCGACGGCTCCGCCGCGGCCGAGGCGGTGCCGTCGCTTTCCGCCGCTGACGACCTGGACGGAGCGGGCGGGGTGGGCGGGGCCGCGCCCGATCTCACCGGCACCGGCACCGTGCTTTTGGTGGAGGACGAGGACGCGGTCCGATTGTTCGGCGCGCGCGCGCTCCGCAACAAGGGCTACCGGGTGCTCGAGGCGAACAACGGCGAAGGGGCGCTGGACGTGATCAACGGCCTCGACGAGCCTCTGGACCTCATCATCTCCGACGTGGTGATGCCGGGGATGGACGGCCACACCCTGGTTCGCTTCGTCCGCCGCGAGCTGCCCCAGGTCAAGATCATCCTGATTTCCGGCTACGCCGACGACGTGATGACAGGCGACATCGACCACGATTCCCAGATCCACTTCTTGCCCAAGCCCTTCACGCTCCGATCGCTCGCGGGCAAGGTGAAGGAGGTGATGGCGGGCTGAGGCCGGCCTAAGGCCCTCGAGGTGTGTTTTGCGGAATCTTGGTTAAGGGCCAAGGATAACTTTTGCGCGAATGCGGCAATGCGTGTTTTTGCCGCGATTGAATGCGCTGCTCCCGGAAAATATAGATGACTTTGTAGAGGTCGTTCACGCGGTCGTGCATGGTATCGGCAACGGCCTGGACTTCGGGCGCGGTTTTTGAGTCAATCTGGTCTTTTCGGAAGGGCCGGAAGGAAGTTAAGAACGCGGCTCCTTCGGGGTCTACTTTGCCCCAAATGAAGTGAATTATTTTGTTTCGCTCGGTTCGGGTGGCTTCGATTTTTTTGATGAAATCGTCTACTTCGGTAATGTGGCGTGGGAATCCGTCGCGGAGCAGGCTTTGGAGTAGTTTAATCTGCCGGTTTTGAGGCCATGTCTTGAGGACCATCTCGGCCGTGTTGAGGTTGGATATCAAGATTTCAGCCAGTGCCAGTTCGATCGTCTGGTCCATTTGGGCCGAGCGAATCGCGACATGTGCGATTGCGACCAAATGATCGTCGCCTAAATAGGATAATTTGTCGGCCATGGCTGATTCCAAATCATCCGACGATAAACGCCGCGATGAAATCCTTCGGCGGATGCTGAACACGCCGCCGAAGCCGCATAAGGGTACGCCGTCGGAGAAGGGCGGAAAAGAGAAACGCGAGGAAGAGTGAACTTCCTCGCGCCCTCGTTAAATCCACAAGGCCGTTGCCAATACTATCCATTTAAGCCCGGATTTCCCAGATAGATCCCAATTTCGCTGACCTTTGACGCTGATTCGTATATAAGAATCAAAGTGTTGAGGAGA
>PVBE011565114.1_pt1 | contig 14531 bp, 12 predicted proteins | sample 1631181 | NCBI WGS metagenome assembly PVBE01 (sample SAMN08397723, study PRJNA350692) | Marine metagenome, whole genome shotgun sequencing project. | isolation source: water | place: Pacific Ocean | collected 2012-04
ACAAACACCAAATTCTTGCCAATTTCCTTGACCCGCGGATGATCTTTTTGCAAACGGCCACGCTCATTGCAGACTCCGCCTAAATATAATTGGGCCGCGATATCCATCACGCCCGAGCCACAAATTCCGACCGGCGCCTCGTCACCGATGGTTTGAAGCTGAACTTTGTTGTTTTTAAGCCGAACGGACTCAATCGCACCGGCGGCCGCTCGCATACCGAAACTAATATTGCCGCCTTCAAAAGCCGGGCCCGAGGGGCAGGAAACACTGGTAATATTGTCACCTTCGACCAATGAAAGCTCGGTATTTGTGCCGATATCCATAATGATAACCGGCTTGCCTTCAATAAATTTGGATGCCAGTAAAGACGCAACATGATCGCCGCCAACAAAGCCGGCAATATTCGGCAACAAATGAATATATCCACCAGGTGCCACTTTAATTTCGAGATCGCGGGCTTTGAGGTCTAACGCGTCGCTATAAGCCGAGATAAAGGGCGACATAGCCAATTGTGTTACCGGTAGTCCGAGCAACAAATGATGCATCATCGTATTACCAGCAATCGTCACTTCAACAATATCGCTTGCTTGGACGCCGACCGCTTCGCACATATCGGTGGCCAATTGATTGATCGCCTCAACGGCTAGTTCCTGTAAAATTATTGCCGTTTCAGGATTGCGGCGAATGTGGGAGGCATAGGTAATCAAATCTGCGCCATAGCTGGTTTGTGGATTTTCTATGCCCTCGGCAGCCAAGGTCTCGCCAGTTATCATATCAACCAAAAATCCCGACATATTAGTTGTGCCAAGATCAACAGCCATAGCGAAAACTCGAGCTTCGCGCGAGCCGGCAGCAATCACTTCGCCCTTCGTGGTTGCGAGCCAGCCAGCCCAGCCCCACTTTCTTACATCCGAAGCAAAGTTACGGAGCAACGCCGCATCAAAGGTCACACAAGCGCCAGGATGATCTGCCGTCAAAGCATCACGCAGACGCATTTCATCTGAACGGCCATCTTCCAAGGTGGGTTCATCAAGCTCAAACTGAATAACTTTAACGACCGGTTCAAAATCGACCCATTTCGCCATATCATTGCTCAGGCCATCGACTTGAGTCCTGACGGGAGCGGCAGTAGAACGCGCCGGTACGCTAATGGTGCAATCGCCGATGGGTTCAGTGATGCAGGCCCGCCGCCAGCCTTCGCCCAACCGGCGATCAGAAAATACTTGCGCATCTGCCTCATGAGCTGATGGCAAAGCACCTTCCGTAACCTGAACTGCACAAGACATACAGGTACCATGACCGCCGCAGGAACTTGATATTCGAACGCGTTCCCGCCGCGCCGCCTCAAGGATCGTCTCACCAACCGTACACTCGATAACTTCCTGCATCGGCTCAAAGGAAATTTTGAACGCGGTCATGCGGCGAGACTTTCAGGAGTGCGAAAACGGCAACGCTCCCGTGCTTTACAGGTCTCGCAATCTTTCTTGCGATTCCAGCGCGGTAAATTCTGACCAAGACCAAATACCAGAGAAATAGATTTCGCCGGAAACAGCATATCAGTTTTCAACACGCGCATGCCGATCTCTTCACCACCAGCGAGATCGAAAACACGGCGTTGCTGCTCAATGCCGAAGCTGCCATGACCGGGATAGATCGGACTGCTGGCCGCAAGCTTGCGCGTTTGGGCAAAGTCATCGATGCTCGACAAAACCGCATTAGTAAATTCAAAAATTGCGGCAACGGAAACTTCTTCCAGCGCCAGCGCCTTAATGGCTTGCTTGCTTTGAAACATTTTTGCGATGGCTTTTTCCAGACCTTCGCCGATTGTGCCGACGGCCAGTATGAGCTCATCGGCAGCAGAAAATTTATCAGCGATTTCAGAGGCTTCGGATAACTCAATTCCATTTTCCAGCCGGATACAATCAGCTGCTATATTGACGACCCGAATTGCTGAATAGGCAAGGCGCGGCTGGACCAATTTTTCTTCAAGGGCAAATTCATGCATTTCCCGAACTTCGCGCTGGAAGCGGGGCTGCAGCGTGCGGCTGCAATTCAGCTCCTGCCAACTTTCGAAATTCGGGCTTGAAAAAAAGTCAGGCCATTCAGTTATTACCGGCATCGGTCAAATCCTAATTCGCGTATTTCCGGACTGATTCCGCCATGGCGATGACGTTTTCCACTTTGGCTTCATCGGGTAGGCCAATCGCTCCATCAAGAATAAAGCCACCGCCCTTACCAGCAACTTTGATCAGTTTTTTACATTCTTCATCTACATCGTCCGGCGTGCCGGTGATCAAGACGGAGGATGACACATTGCCGCGGAGACACGTAATGCCGCCTAATACTGATTTGGCCAGCCCCATATCGGTTTGCTCAAACCAATAAACCGCCTTGCCGACGGGAATATCGGCAATGGTTTCAAGCCTGGTCGTGCAGTCGCCTTCCCACAACACGCAAGGGATAAGATCGGCTTCGATGAAGCCCATCAGAACTTTTCTTAATGGCGGCCAAAAAAACAGCTCGAATTGCTCCGGCGACATGAAATTATCAAGCCCCCAATGCAACGGAATAAATATTTGCCGGCTTGGATTGTTTTTGCTGGCAATGATGGTGTCTTCGATAATGCAATCAGCAACCCGGTCCATACATTCCAGCAGTTTATCTTTGTTGCGGAACAAATCTAGCATAGCGCCTTTGGAGCCCCGGAGATAATCGGCAAAATTATCAAACGGCGCGGCGGCTGATCCGCCGATGCTTTGCACAAATCCTCGTTCAGCCATATCTTTGGCAAATTTGAGTGCGCCGCCCATCATTTTCCGCATTTCCTTGCCGGCAGCGAGAATTTTTTCCAGCCCTTCAATCATCTCATCACCGGCAAAAGCTGTCGGCACCCGAATCATCTTGAAATAATACTGGGCCGGCAGATATGGCAGTTTAGCAAACGGCTCAAAGGCACCAGCAATGCGGGGCATGTATTTGCGCAGGAAAAAATCCGTTGTATCTGCTAAATAGGCGTCATACTCATCTCGCTTCATATATTCACGGTCGAGAAACTGAAATGATACATTGGGTTCAGTGCCGTGACCCGGCCATTCGAGCTGTTTAAAATTCATCAACTCGAGAGTCGGTCCGACGCATATATAGGTCTGATTCAAAGCGTACATATCGGGCTGCATCAGTTCCAGTGTCTGGCGCATGGCATCATGAAAAGCATCATAGTCATACATGGCTTGCTCGAACGTAATGCCCGCCAATGTAGCCGGCCAGAAGTGAGAAAACATAGAGAGCGGAACCCGGTCAGTTTCCTTCAAGGCCATCGCATCATTAATGCGTTGTTCTCGTTCGGCGTAAAGTTCGGCGCCTGTTTTATCCAACATAGAACTACTACCCTCCAAATTATTTATTAGCGTATTTGCGCACAGATTCTGCCATTGCAACGACATTTTCAATCGGTGCTTCATCGGTGATGCTGGCGGCGCCATCAAGAATGAAGCCACCACCTTTGCCGACATATTCGATGAGGTCTTTGCAATAAGCATTGACCTCATCCACCGTTCCCGTATTAAGAAGTGACGGTGGGACATTGCCCCGCAAACAAACAACATCACCAAGCACGTCTTTGGTGGTATGTAAGTCGGTCCGCTCAAACCAGTAGATGGCTTTGCCTGGTGGAATGTCACCAATAAACTCAAGTCTCGTAGTGCAATCGCCTTCCCACAAAATAACCGGTGTCATTTCTGCATCAATTAGATCATGGATAGTTTGGCGCAAGCTCGGCCAGTAGAATTCATTAAACTGGTCCGGTGACATAAAGCCATCGAGCCCCCAATGAAGAGGAATAAAGACATAGGGACAGCCAACCAGCTTGGCCCCTTCAACGACATTGGTGTTCAGCAGCAACCGCGCTTTATCAATAGTTTCCAGCAGCTTGTCTTTGTGACGGAACATATCGAGCATGCCGCCTTTGGAACCGCGCAGGAAATCGACGATATGGTCGTAGGGTGCTTTACAGAAACCGCCAATCGCCATCGGGTAACCGGCTTCAATCATCTCCTTGATGAACTCGGTCATCTTGGTCATGGAATGGTCTACCATCTCGCCAACTTCCATCAATGTCTTAAAAGACTCTTGAAGTTCAGGGTTGGCGAAGGCACGAAGATTGTAGATGATGTTCCATTCAGACAAAGTCGGGAAATTCGGGAAATGCTTGAGACCTTCAAATCCGGTAGCGATACGTGGCAAGTATTTTTGTAAGTAAAAGGCCGTTGGATCGAACAAATACTCATCATATTCATCCGGGACCATAAGCTCTTTATCAATATATTGAAAACAAACATCATCCGCAGCACCGCCACCCGGCCATTCGAGCGGATGATAGTCGAGCTTTTCCAAAGCCTGACCATAAGCGTAATTCGCTGCCCCAAAGGCATCGGGTTGCAGCAACTCAATCGCTTTCCGGTTGGAGGAAATGCTTTTTTCGACATCGTACATGGTGTCCTTGCTGGTCATATCAGCAAGCTTGGCATTCCAAAAACGCGTCAAGTATATATATGGAACCCGGTCCGTTTCCTTTAGGGCTACGGTATCAGCGATCCGCTCAACGCGTTCCTGATAAAGTTCCTTGGGGTCTCGGTCGGAATCCTTTGGTGTCATTATGCTGCCTCTCCGATCCACTCTTTGCATTGGTTGACGGCGCTCATGGCATTGAGGCCAAAAGAATCAGCTCCCGTATAATTAAGGATTTGCTCGTCAACCTGGCCACCACCAATCATGATCTTAACTTCTTCGCGCAAACCCGCCTCGGAAATGGCTTCAACGGTTTCTTTCATCGAATCGAAGGCGAGTGTTAAAAACCCGCTTAAACCAACAATTTCAGGTGATTTTTCCTTAATTGCGTCAATAAAGGCCTGGGGCGAAACATCGACACCCAGATCAATGACATTGTAGCCGTTAACGTCGAGCATAAAGGTGACAATATTTTTACCGATATCATGCAAATCACCATGCACCGTGCCGATCAGAACCATGCCGCTATCAACTTTGTCCTCTTCGTCTGTGGTATCGGCGATCAACGGTTTTACCATCGCTGACATTTGGTCGAGCACTTCACCGGCTAGAATGAGTTCCGGGACGAAATATTCATTATCTTCAAAACGTTGGCCGACAATATCCATGGCAGCGCGGCAAATTTCGAGAATAGCGGTGGGCTCAGCGCCTTCGTCGATCAGTTCCTGGGTAAGAGCAAGGGCTTCGTCCTCTTCCATATCGGCGATTAGATTGACCAGCTTCTCATGTTTTTCATTACTCATAATTGCGACTCCTGTAGTCTACGCTTTTGCTAATTATTAAAATCAATAGGAGACCGCCTGCGACTAAACCGGCTAAATCCCTCCCAACAAAAATCTGAACTTATTCTAACGGCGTCCAGTTGATACACCATTTGCATTAACACCTATATTTGGGTCCAATACCAGCCATCTCGACAATCTGAGCAACCCGCAAGGGCTGGCCAATCGCCATAATATGAACGCCAGAGACGGCGGCCATTTCTTTTAATTCCTTAATAAACTCAGCAGCAAATTTTTGCCCTTCTGCCCGCTCATCATCCGCCCGTTCAATACGTTTAATTATATTGTCCGGAATTTGAACACCGGGAATATGATCCCGCATCCAGCGACCGCTTTTAGCTGAGCGCAACGGACCAACACCGACCAGCAAATGCGCCCATTCATCAAGCCCCTCATCTCTAAATCGGGTGATAAAATTCTTTAAAGCAGTCATATCAAAACAATATTGAGTTTGTAGATATTGCGCACCGGCATGAACTTTTTTGGCAACCCGGCTTATTTCAACATCGAGAAATGACGCCGATGGATTGGCGGTTGCTCCCATATAAATGTAAGGCGGAGATTTAAGTTCACGTCCGGTCAGGAATTTACCCTCATCGCGTAAATGCCGGATGGTCTGTAGCAGCGATGCGGCATCTAAGTCAAAGACCGGCTTACCGTCCGGATGATCGCCGCTGGTAATGGCATCGCCCGACATGCAGGTGATATTGGTGACACCAAGTGTCGCGGCGCCCAAAACGTCCGATTGGATTGCCAAACGATTGCGGTCGCGACAGGTCATTTGCATGACTGGCTCAAAACCCTCCCGCGCCATTAAAGCGCAAGTACTCAGGCTGGAGATATGGACATTGGCGCCGGCATTATCGGTGACGTTAACGCCGTCACAGATATCTGTAAGAGGCTGCACTGCCTCAATAATATCTTCGGCCGCCGCGGTATCCGGCGCATTGAACTCAGTGGTTACCGTAAAGGCGCCTGAATTCAGGACCCGCTGCAAGTTGGGCACGTGCAGGCGCATCGTCGGTGGTTTTGACCGTGCTGCCGACGGAAATCTCCGGCCATGCCGGTTGGGAATGATCGCCTTGCAAGCTCGCCGCCCAGGTCGAGCGGGCATGGGTCAAATGTGAGACCGGGTGCTGGATTTCAAAAATGGTTGTGCCGTTTCTCATTTGACTGGACCCATCCCATGCCTCCAGCCAAACGCAGGTCATCTCCGGTGATACCTCACAACCGCCATCAGCCAAGACACCACCGCACGGACCATTACGCAGCGTTTTCGGACAATTCATCGGGCAGGCTATACCGGTCAGGCTGAGCACACATTGGCCACACATTTGGCAATCGAACATAAATTTTTTGGTGAGTTTTTCGAGCGGCTTGATCGGAGTTTCGAGAAAATGGCGGGGTAGATGACGTAACACCGGCGCCAGCATATCGAGGATAAGCGAAAACGCCTGCCACACCGTTTCAATAAAACGGGAGTGCCGTACCGACCATGTCCTTACCACTCTCACCTAAACGATACTCCATTTATTGATCTGTAATATATTTATAAACTTATAAAACATTTATAGACCTATAAATAAAGTAGTTTTTCTCGTACCAGTAATTTCGTACTTGATCTACGTCAATACGAATACCATCGGTGTAGCCAAGCGCTTGCCAATTGTAGGTCGGTCTAGCCACAGATGGAAGGAATTTCGCTCTGCATCCATCCAACAATCCCGGTTTGTTAATTTGGCTATCAGTGATGATCTTGGAACCGTGAAATACCAACTTCAAACGGCGGTCGAAATCAACCCGCAAAGGGGAATGTCTGCTTTCACCCGCTGGGTGACACGGAGCGCGTCCGTTCTGATGTGTATATTGCTTTGATTCTTATAACAGAATCAGCAAAAAAATCAGCAATATGACAACCTATCTAGGAAATAGGGGTTCAGACTATTTCTGGCTTGAATTTTTGCCTACACTTAGAGTTTAAGTTAAAGTTTACAGAATACTTATACCATTAAACAATCTGATAGAATTGATAATTAATATTGAAAAAACTGATTAAATATCCGTTTTTAAGACCTTAAATTCACTTAAATACCGGGTGTAAAAGCCCGTTAAAATTCCTAAGCAAAGCATTAATAGCCACCATTTTTTGCCCTCTTTGGAGATGCAATTCACTAAAAATTGAGCATGTTTTTTACTCATTAAGCATTATTTTTAATTGTAAAAAAAGAATCTGTGCTATATATGCGCTCCCGTATCTATAATTTCACTACATATGGTATATGGGACGAAAGACAGTTATAACTGAAACTATTAGGAGACTTTGACTATGTTAAATCAAGTTAGGGCCTGGATTAATTTACTTACCGATATTGGTTTGTCATTAATCGGACTTGGTATTGTATTAGGAGTTCTTATTGGTAACAATCTTCCTTTTGTCGGCAACGTAGTCGGCAATTTAACCGCACTCATCAGCAGTCTTGGTAGTGCAGGGTTGGTTGGATTAATTGCTCTCGGCGTTATTATCTGGTTGCTCAGGAGCAGATCCGCATAGCCGTATTTTCCAAAATACAGGACGAGGTCAATTATGGAGAAATTTGAATTATTGAGACGGGCCTTGTGGTTTCTTGTTGAAATATTCAGTCTCGGCCTCGTCCTGCTTATTTTCGTTTATTTTTTGCTCGGTCAGTCCGCTGGCGAATTTATCGTTGGCTTGATTGGCAATATCGGAGTGTTTGCCAAAGCAACCGGTGAAAACGCTATCATCGCCATCTTGATCATCATCTCTCTGGTGCTTTACCTGAATAATAAGCAGCGGTGATGATTTGATCTACGGATAGCGGTAGATATTCGTACCCTTAAAATCCTCCAACTCTCCCATTGCATATAATCTCTAGTTTTGCGACATATGCATATGAATAAGATCGACAAAGAAGCAAGCGACACGCGGCGGTCGGTGGTGCTCTGCATTCTCGATGGCTGGGGTGAACGCGAATCAGCAGCGGATAACGCAATCCATCATGCTAAGACTGCCAATTGGGACCGCATGTCGGAGATTTATCCCAAAGCCCAGCTTGAAGCTTCGGCGCTTGATGTCGGCCTGCCTGCCGGGCAAATGGGCAATTCAGAAGTTGGTCACATGAATCTCGGTGCAGGCCGCGTCGTCATGCAGAATTTACCGCTGATTGATAAATCAATCGCCGATGACACGCTCAAAGACGTCCCTGCTCTCATCGAGTTTATCGCCAAGCTCAAGAAAAGTGGCGGTGCCTGTCATTTGCTCGGCCTCGTTTCTCCGGGTGGCGTGCACTCCCACCAGAATCATTTGCTTGCACTTGCAGAAATATTGGATGGCGAAGGCATTACCACCAAGCTCCATGCCTTTATGGATGGTCGGGATATCGCACAATCCGGCGGCAAAGGCTTTATGACAGAGATTGTCGATAAAAGCTCGGCGCAACGTAACTTTACCATCGCCACCGTGATGGGGCGCTACTATGCGATGGACCGGGACAATAATTGGGATCGGGTGGTGCAGGCCTACCAGGCAATTGTTGAAGCAAAAGCCGCCAAGGCAGAGGATGCGGTTGCCGCCATCCAGGCCAGCTACGACGCAGGCAAAACCGATGAATTTATACTGCCGGTTGTCATTGGTAACTATGACGGTATCAAAGATGGTGATGCGGTGCTGATGTTTAACTTCCGCTCGGACCGCGCACGCGCGATTATGGCGAGCTTAACTGATCCCGAGTTTGATGGTTTCGAGCGACCGCGTGAGTTTAAGCTTGTAGCCCAAGCTGGCCTGACTGAATATTCAACCCATCTCAATCAGTATATGACGGCACTGTTTCCGCAGCGGAAACTGGAGAATATTCTAGGCGAAGTCGTCTCAGATGCCGGGCTGACCCAGCTTCGTACAGCTGAGACCGAAAAATATGCGCATGTCACCTTCTTTTTCAACGGCGGTGAAGAACAAGTATTTCCCGGTGAAGAGCGTATTCTGATACCCTCTCCTAAAGTCGCGACTTATGATTTGCAGCCGGAGATGTCGGCGCCAGAAGTGACCGATAATCTAGTGGCGGCTATTGAGGCGGAGAAATTTGATCTCATTATTGTCAATTATGCCAATGGCGATATGGTTGGACACACCGGAGTTATGGAAGCTGCTGTCAAAGCCATCGAAGCTGTTGATATTTGCCTGGGCCGGCTTGAAACTGCACTCAAAAGCGTTGGTGGAACAATGTTGATTACCGCCGATCATGGCAACGCCGAACAAATGATCGATCCCGACAACCACGCCCCCCACACAGCACATACGCTGTCACCGGTGCCGCTGATCCTGGTGAACCCACCGGGTTTTGCCCAAGATTTAAGAGCCGGTGTTTTAGCTGATGTCTCGCCGACATTGTTGCGGCTATTGAACTTGGACCAACCCGCTGAAATGACCGGGCAGTCATTGATTTCAGAAAAACAGACTCAAGATGCCCCGGTTTAGTTGGCATTGCTTATTCTCTCCTCTCATCGTTAGCGCCGCATTATACCTGTCTGTCCCAAGCCTCGCTCAACAAAAAGACAATGCTCTCGACAACCAGATCAAGGAGGTTGAAAAAGAGATTGAAGCCGGAAAAAAGCAAAGCCGGCAGCTGAAACAACAAGTTGATGAATTGAAAATTGATATTTCGAAAGTCAGCCGTGATCGCATTGGCGTCGCCTCTGTGGTGCAAAATCTTGAGCAGCGTTTGTCGAAGCTCGAAACTGAAATAGATGATCTTAATGATGCAGAAACAGAGAAGCGTAAATTGCTCGAATCGCGTCGTGACCAGTTCTCTGGGGTCTTGATGGCATTGCAGAAATTATCGCGATTGCCGCCGGAGGCGGTCATTGCCTACCCGACGGGCGCCGCTGATTTGATCCGGACGGCCATTCTCTTGCGCTCGGTCGTACCACAAATTGAAGGCCAAGCAGTGCGACTTCGCGAAGATTTGATTGCCCTTGCTGCAACCCGCGATTTGATCGCTAAACGTAAATTTCAGCTCGCCAAAACCAGTCTCGAATTTAAAAATAAACGCTCAACCTTGGATGGGTTAATCCGGATGAAAGCGGCCGAGCATGAACGCGCGCTATCTAAACGCCGTGAAGCTAAGCTTAGAATCGAGAGCCTCAGCGGACAGGCGCAAAACTTGCGTGATTTATTTGGTAATCTCGAACAAGAACGCAAAAAACAGCTTTCCGAGAAAAGAAAAAGAAAGCAAAAACAACTGCTTGAGGAAAAAAAGGTAAAATCTCAAAAATCCACCTTGACGGCTAAAAAAGTTGTCCGATTGGTACCGCCGCTGGATCTAAAACCTTTTGTATTGTCGCGCGGGTCGCTAAGATATCCGGCCGTTGGGCGCATCAGCGGACACTACGACAAAACCACTCGCCGCGGCATAAAGCGCAAAGGGCTGTCGATCGAAACCCGCGATTCAGCACAAGTAATCGCTCCCTTTGATGGTAAAGTCGTTTTCGCTGGAAATTTCCGTGGATACGGGCAACTCTTGATCATTGATCATGGTGAGGGATATCATAGCCTCCTTGCTGGAATGTCCCGCATTGATGGGGTCATGGGGCAGTATTTGTTGTCAGGCGAACCCATCGGCGTTATGGGATCGCAAAATGAAGGTAAACCGTCGCTCTATATTGAGCTGCGGAGAAACGGCCAGCCGATTAACCCTGTGCCGTGGCTGGCTAAAAGAAAAAGCAGTTAAAAAGACAAGGTTAGGCAAATGAAAAAATTAGCGTATTTGGTGACAGGTGTTGCTCTCTCCCTCGCAGTGATCGGCGGCACTTTTGATCTCCACGCGGCGGAGAAAGAAAAGAAGAAAGAGAACGTCGATACTTATCGTTTGCTGAATTTGTTTGGCGATGTATTTGAACGGGTGCGCTCCAGCTACGTGACAGAAACATCAGATCAAGACCTCATTGAAGCTGCCATCACAGGTATGCTGACGTCACTAGATCCACATTCAAGCTATCTCAACGCTAAAAACTTTAAAGATATGCGGGTGCAGACCCGGGGTAAGTTTGGCGGTCTTGGAATTGAAGTGACCATGGAGAACGGTTTGATCAAAGTGGTCTCGCCGATTGACGATACGCCGGCCCATCGCGCTGGCCTACAACCGGGTGATTTCATTACCCATCTCGACGGTGAACAGGTGCTTGGGCTGACGCTTTCTCAAGCGGTCGAAAAAATGCGCGGCAAAGTTGGTGAAAACATTAAACTCACCATCCGGCGGGTAAATAAACCACCGTTTGATGTCACCGTTACCCGCGGCATCATCCCGATCCGTACCGTGCGATCGCGCATCGAAGGCGAAGATATTGGCTACGTCCGCATTTCATCATTTAGCCAGCCAACCGGCAGTGGGCTGAAAAAGGCGATAGAAAAAATCAAGAAAGAACTAGGGAAAAACTTTAAAGGTCTGGTGCTTGATCTCAGGAACAATCCTGGTGGCCTGTTAGATCAAGCAATTACCATTTCCGATGCTTTCCTGGATAAAGGTGAGATCGTCTCAACGCGGTCCCGCAATAAAGAAGAACATCAGCGCTTCAATGCGAGGCCGGGTGATCTGACAGATGGTAAACCGATCGTTGTGCTTATTAATAGAGGATCTGCCAGCGCCTCAGAAATTGTCGCCGGGGCGTTGCAAGATCATAAACGCGCCATCATTCTCGGCACCAAATCCTTCGGCAAGGGCTCGGTGCAAACGATTATCCCTTTGCAGGAGCATGGCGCCATGCGGTTGACGACCGCGCGCTATTACACGCCTTCCGGCCGCTCCATTCAGGAAATCGGCGTGACACCCGATATTAAAGTTGAACAGATGCGAATCGAAGCGATCGGACCACGCCGCCGTACTCGTGAAGCCGATCTCAGGGGTGCATTAAAGAATGACAACGGCAAAAATCACGTTGGTGATAAAAAAGATAAATTTGGTGAAAAATCAGACAACAAGTCTAAAAAGGCTCCAAATTCCAAGAAAAAGCCTGCACCTGCAGTATCGAACAGTAATCGGCAGGATTTTCAACTACAGCGCGCCCTTGATCTGTTGCGCGGTGTTTCGCTGTTTTCTCGGCTTATGAAGGGCTAAGATACAGACCTGATTGAAAATACTGGAAGCCCGTTATGGCTGATGAAGAAAAATCACAAGAAGAAGTTGATTCCATGTTTGATGATGCGCCCTCAGAATCATCTGACGATGATAATGAAGAAGCGTCCGAAGACACGCTTGAAGAAGAAGACAGCGGTGCCGACGAGGCTGGTGGTGGCAATTACGAGGATCTCGACTTAGAAGATATCGATTTACCGGACGATGACTTCGATGAAGATTTCGATGATGAAGATGGTGAAGACAGGGGCGGTGATAAAAGGAAATGGATTGTCATTGGCGCCGCCGTATTTGTTTTAGTCACAGCGATGAGTAGCGGTGGCGTGGAGAATCAAGCTCAAGCAGCACCAGCAGGTCAACCGCAAACCTCCGCGCCTAAATAATGTCCACCAGCAAACCACTGTCTGACCTACCCTACCGAACTTGCGCGGGTGCTGTCTTATTCAATAAATTCGGCCAGGTATTTGTCGGCCAGCGCCTCGATACCTATCAGCAGGCCTGGCAATTGCCGCAGGGCGGTATCGATGATGGTGAAAACCCGGCGACGACGGCTGTCAGAGAGCTTGAAGAAGAGATCGGCACGGGAAACGTAGAAATAATTGGCGAAGTGGAAGATTGGCTGAGCTATGACCTGCCGCCCGATCTAATGGGCAAGGTTTGGCAGGGCTGCTATCGTGGGCAGACGCAGAAATGGTTCGCCTTGCGGTTCTTGGGCGATGATTCTGAGATAGATCCAGCAGCGGTTGAACATCCTGAATTCAGTGCTTGGAAGTGGGTTGATCTAGAAGAAATACCGGAAATAGCCGTATCATTTAAAAAGTCTATCTATCAAACCTCGGTGAGCGAATTTACCCGATTCGCAAAAGCCACGGGTTGAGCTTGGTCCAAACACTCCGGTTTAGCTAAAAACGCCCGAAGTCTAGGCTAATAATACGTTAAATAATGAAAATATTACGGCACGTTTTGACGGTTTTTATATACAATCACGGTTTGCCGGAGTCTATTTCCCATGATATTAGAATTTCCGTTTTCTAGTGCGTAATAGGTCTATATGGTTTGTCCCTGGAGCAACCAACCCTCAGAAAAAATCAGAATGTTTGATGATGGTTAATCCACAGAGATTATATTTACCGTATGTGGCTGGGAATTACGGCAGTGGCTGCGGAAATTAGGAGTTTAGGTAGTATGGAAGGTTCGACGGCTGTCGCGGTGGAAAGTACCATCCGCGAAGAAGTGGAAGACGTAGTTGTTCGCTTCGCCGGCGACTCCGGTGATGGCATTCAAATCACCGGCAGTCAATTTACATTGACAACCGCATTAGCTGGTAATGATCTTTCGACATTTCCGGATTTTCCGGCTGAAATCAGAGCGCCGCAAGGCACCACTTTCGGGGTATCAGCTTTTCAAATCCATTTTGGCTCACGCGAAATTAGAACCGCTGGTGATGCACCTGATGTGTTGGTCGCGCTTAACCCGGCAGCTCTCAAGGTCAACCTTACCGATCTCAATAAGGGCGGGTTAATTATTGTTGATACTGGTACCTTCACGGACCGGAATTTGAAAAAAGCGGGCTATGAAGATAACCCGCTTGAAAATGGCAGCCTTGATGACTTCCGGACAATCGCCGTCAATATTACCAAAAACACTCTTGAAGCCGTTAAAGATCTCGGACTTTCTCAAAAAGAAGCCGTCCGGTGTAGAAACATGTACGCGCTCGGTTTGGTTTACTGGCTGTATGGCCGGGAACGGGAACCGACGGTTCATTGGCTTAATGAAAAATTCGGCAAACGGCCCGAAATTGCTATCTCAAACATTGCAGCAGTAAATGCCGGTCATGCCTTTGGTGAAACCACGGAAGCCTCGGGTGGAACCTCGGCCTATAAAGTAGCGCCAGCCAAAATTGAGCCCGGTCTCTACCGTACCATCACTGGCATCAAAGCCGTTGCCTATGGTCTGGCTGCGGGAGCTCAAAAAGCGGGGCTAAGAATGACTTTTGCCGGCTATCCAATTACCCCAGCCTCCGGCGTCTTGCACACAC
>PVBE012782596.1_pt1 | contig 14530 bp, 10 predicted proteins | sample 1631181 | NCBI WGS metagenome assembly PVBE01 (sample SAMN08397723, study PRJNA350692) | Marine metagenome, whole genome shotgun sequencing project. | isolation source: water | place: Pacific Ocean | collected 2012-04
AGTGGCTCTGAAGGCGATTTCGTTTTCGAGGGCACAGAACAACGACAGTTCCGAAATGACTCCGGAGCGCCCGGAGCGCCCGAAGACCCGAAGGGAAATTTATGCATAGATGTATGTCTATAGTGGCCTTTTGGGTTCAGGCTTTTGTTGCTGTAGCTGCCGTCGCATGCCGCTCACCACTTGTTCTCGCCTGGTCTGTCGCTTCAGAAGCTGTAGCCTGACTCGCCTGCCACTGACCACACCTGTTCTGTCCGTAGCTGCCCTGACAGACTTTTGGCACCGTGTCTCTTGTACCTAGTGGCGCACATGCAAGACTTCTGCCACTGTGCCGGTTGTGCCAAATGTTCGCATCCGTGTCGAACCCGAATCCAGACTGGAGTGCGATTCGCCGACTATTGTCGTGCATGTCACAGTCATCATCTCTGCCCACGCTGTGGCTCGAATGCTATTGCCTCGTCCTCTGTCGATTCCTTCTGCTCCACTTGTCTGTCGACTCGTAGCTCCTGGTGCTCCTGCACCGGATGCAAAATCCACGGCGGTCGTCATGATGGACCATGCGCCGGCCTTAAGCAGACTGAAGTTTCGTTGGCAGGCTATTGCAGGGCTTGCGCACGGCGATGGCACTGCCCGCAGTGTTCTCGGGTCTTAGCTGGCTCTCCCAGGGGCGACCTGCTCCGGGCGTGTCCAGACTGCACCCCTGCGCCGCCTGTGCATTGTGCTTGTCTCGCTTGTCCCCATCATCCCGATGACCATTGCTCCGAGTTGGTGCCAGCGTTAGACCTCCAAGGCTATTGCGCCACATGCGCGCCTTGCTGGCAGTGCGATTGTGCCTTGCAAAGCTGCTGGCACCATCGTAGCACTCCTCGATGTAGTTTCCACGTTGCTTGGGACACTAGCCGTCTGTTCTCTGCCAAGGTGCCCAGAAACGTCTGCATCAAGTGCTCGCCTCAATATTGCTCCTGTGCTGTCGCTGTTTGTCCGTCGCATCCGGGGCGCGCGTGTGCACGATGCCGGCAGCATGGACAGGAAGGCTTGTGCATCTCTTGCTCGCACGGCGGTGCGCCTGTATGTGGCTGCAATGGCTGCATTGCATGCGGCAGCAAACCGTGCGGGACTCTGGCAAACTTCACAACCGAGGCGACTGGGCAATGCTCTTTCTGCTCCCCGTGTGCCGGCCAAGCTTTCCAGTCCTTCGTGCATCGCCTCTGCCTCGACATGTGCATTGTGCCTGCAGCCATGGAGGACCTTGTGGATACCCTCCAATCCACCGAAGCCACTCTAGCCACATTTGTAGGCGACCGGGCTGCTAGGGCGCGGGCTCTTCACACTGCTTTGCGAGGTCACATTCTGGCAGACGTAGCCGCTCCTTTTCAAGCCATGCTTGATCCAGTGCCAAAATATGTGCTGCTCCGGCCTTCTCCGGCTCACGAGTGGACACCGCACAGTTTTCGGAAGACGTTACACAACCATTGCATTCGAGCCTCTCGCAACTCGTTCTCTTTGTCTCCTCAGTTGTCTGCTGCTGACTTCGGCCATATCGGCAGCGTGCTCTCTCTTCCCTATGCAGGTCCTTGGTCACACTGTCACGGGGATGTTGCGAGCTTTCTCCCAGTCCCTGCTGACCTTCCTCACTTCCCTGCTGACATGCCTGTCCGTCTTCGCCCAACCTATTGGACGTTGCCGCAAACCGGTGGCACCAATGACCTGCTTATCTCAAGCTTGGATGGTGTTCTGCAATCCCTCGTGGCCTCCATTCGTGGAGTCGCGGAAGTTTCTTGTGCTTCTTCCTGGCTGGCAGCATTGAATGTTTGCTTACGCGTGTGCTGCGATGATGATTTGGGGCGTGCTTCGTTCCTTTCTGAGTGGGCTTCCTTTCTCCAGGCGCCGGAGTCTGAGTGGTTGCGCCGCCCTCGCACGCTGGCGCGGCCTTTTTTCCTGTCCGACTATCGCCTTCTCGGGCCACACTTAGGTCTGCATTACCTTGGCGTCCGTACCGAGGACCGCACATTGCGCCGCGATGTTGTCCCGCATACGCTGCTTTCCCTCACTGCTGTTTTTGCGGAAACTGAGGTTGCTCCCTCTTCTGATCAAGACTGGGATGAATTTTGGGATCGCTGTACCCAGACCAGCTACATTCAAGCACATCTGCGCTGGCAGAATCAGGTTCCCACTTTCGCGCGGATGCGCACAGTCCTCAAACAACTGGACGCGCCTACCGATGCAGGCCTTGACGCTTCTACATTGGATCGCGTGCTGGCAGAATTCCCAGCCGCACCGCGAGCCATCGTGGAGGTCGTGTGCACTGAGGTCTTGCATGCGTGCATGGGGGATGCTTACAGTGCACTCACCACGGGTAATGCCCTCACTGCAGCTCTGCAGCTTCTGCACACATCTGAAGAGTTATCACCGCTACATTCTGACCCGGCTTGTCAAGACGTTGCTGCTAGGGTTGCGCAATTGCGCCAGACAGAACTCGCAGAAGGCTGTAATGATTTAACCCATCCTCAGCCGCCTCTGAAACGAAAAGCTCGGCGACGCGCAGGTGCACTCGGTGAGCAACGGCTCAGTGGGCCCTCGGCCTCTGGTCTGCGCATAGCCTTTCATCGTGGCCTGAGATTCCTCATCTCCGCATACGGGGCCGAGTTGTCCAAGCATGCAAAGCGCTTGGCGCGCGTATCAGCGACGCGCTCAGGGTCTTTGCCTAGCACCGGTGAAGACATTGACCTCGAGAATCGCTCGCAGCCTTTGCCACTTAGTCCTGTGTTGCTCTCGTATGTGTCGTCCTTAGCTGACATGTCCCGCTGGGAGTCCCAGATGGCGCTTTGGTCACGCTTACGCTTCTTTGCGCAAGGTGCTGCGAATCATCTCCTCACCGAAGCCCAGCACTGTGCTGCCCCTGTGGATACATCCCACCTGGAGCGGTGGTATGACGAGTCTGGTATCGCACATCTGTTTCCTGAGGCTACTGAGTGCCCTTCTCAGCCAGGCCCACTCACAGACCATGAGTTACTGCTAGGCTTTTCCTTCATGATGCTTCACCGGATTGTCTCACCTTCCTGGGATGCACAGACAGGAAAGCAGCTGCGTAGAAAAACTGACATTGCTCCGGCGCGGCGTTGCAACATCCTCCTTTCTATGTTTTCCGTCGCCAGTCTTCTTGAGCTTACGGAACAATGGTTTTCCTTGCCCGTCGCCCCTGCAGGCTGTCCTCGGAACGTTTGTAACATGGATGCTTTGGAGATTCGCTCCTTGGCCAAGCTTGTTCATGACGAGCGAGAAGTGAGCGCGCGCCCCTTAGTGCAGCATGTCTGCGCTGCATGCGGTAACTTACTGGCCCCCCATATGCCACAACGTAAAACCTCCAACAACGAGACAGGTATCCCGGCCATCTCTTATCAAGTTTTGGGTTCACCTTGCGACGCTTTTGCCATGCCTCCATTTTTGCTGTTATTTTCCAAGGCTTTACTGGCGCGACGTCTGCCGGCTGTCTTCGAGTATTCCGCTGCAACGAATGCGTTGCGCCTGCGTACACCGAAAGCTGCTCCATGGATGAACTATCTAGCTCCACCCAAGCACGAAGAGGTTGATCTTCGCCGCCCCTGGTGGTACTGCAAACCTTGTTGGCGATATTGGCAGGCATCTCCAAATGCCAGACGTTGTCGCATATCGGTGAAAGAAGGTGAGCTTCCAGAGACTACTAGACTACGCGCTGCTCTTCAGAGTGCCACTGCGCTCGAGCGTGTCCCAATGCGGAATAAATTCGAGGGGTACTTCACTGCTTGGCACCGGGATCTTGCGTTCAACCATTTAGAACCTGCTCTTCGTCGTTTGTATCCTGATCATCCTACTCTTCCGACGGCTGCAGAAGTATTGGCTTGGCGTGTAGCTCGCAAATCTTCCCGAGAAGCCTTGCAAGCCGTTTTCAGTGGACAGGGTGGCACCTCGCATGTACAGCGGGAGAATGCCTTTCTCGTGCAAGCTAAACTTCGCGCGCAAGAGTTGGAGTGGGCCCCGCCGCCTCGAGAGAGCATCTTTAAAACACCCATTCCCGAGCGGTACTTTCTAGCTGCACTTGGTTCTTCTGTGCGTGAGTGGGCAATCGATGCAGTGGACCTTGTGCCTGTAGAGCAGCCGGATTTGATGCAGGATGTTCCAGGGTGTCCTGCATTTCAGGTCATTCGCAGTGCTGACGCGAGGGCTTGCATTGCCTTGTGTCGTCCTGTCGGGCAAATCGTAGAGAAGCGCGTGTTGCCAGCGAAAAAAGGGGTGCTGCCTACAATGCCGCACCAGTCTGGTAGCTTGGCGTTGTCTTCTTTAGCTCCAGCACAGGATGATGCACGGGGCATGCTCACCGGCATTGTGGCCAAGGATTCCTTCTCCAAGGACATGTTTCAGCTACAGCCTCTTGAGGCCGCGGCTTTAGAGGAAGTGCTTCCATGGTTGCTGGACCATAATCCTTGGCTTGCTGCTTACAAGACCTCCTTGGGTGAGGTGCGGTCCGAGCTGGCTGCTTTGCAAGAGCACATGAAACAAGTAGGTCGCCTTCTGCCTGGTGGCCTCGAGTCGGTTCGGACGCAGAACGGCAAGTCCTTGGCGGATGCCCTGGGCGAAGAAGAGGTGGCTCTCCTGCTTCCGCTGGACGCTCTGAAAGCGTGCTCTGGTTCCTATGCACACCTGCGTACCATGGCTGATACGATTTGCACCTCTGAGTTGCGCTCCTCTCTCCCCCCATCGTGGCAGCACGTTTGCGCCAATGAGGTGTGTGATGCTGATGGCGCGCCCATATCCAGCTTGCCCCACTTTCTCGACATAAACACTGCTCTGACCAAGGTGTCCTTCCGAGATAGTCATGTGGAGGCGAAGCTCTTTGTCAAGATGTTCCCTTGGGGAACAGGCTCTTTCTCGTCTGCTCTCGATTGTATTAAGCAGCGCCATGCCTATGCACAAGCTCGTTTCTGGTCTTTGGACGGCGAGTTCCTTGATGATCAGGAGCCGCAGTGGCTATTCTGGCAGCGCGAGTTTGAGTACAAGATGAGGTTGTTCGAGGACTGGCATGGCAAAGACAACCCACGGGCCACACCCCAGAGTCATGTTACAGGGGAAGTGCGGTCGCAAGCTCCTGCAGATACAAAGGCCCAACACACTGCTGCGTACTCCAAGCATACTTTTTCGCGGCGCGTCGGATCCTTCATCCCAGATTCCTCACAAGCCCTTACCCGACAACGCTACGACTGGCTTGAGGCGGCTAAACCGGAGAATCTGGGACCACCTACCAGCATGACAACTTTCGTGGGCAATCCTAAGTCTGCCGCTGTGGTTGCGCATGTCACCCAGGGTCCTTGTGCTCTTCCCGACCCTGAGACATCCTTGTCTTTCTTAGTCTCCGGGACTGCGACAGTGCCTACCACACGGCATGTCGCCGTCAAGGAGGTTGACTACCTCCGCCGGCGTGCAGACTTTGAGATGGTTGCATTTGATCCAAGTAGCCGTGACACTCTTCATGGCCAAATTCCTCATCGCTGTTCTCGATCTGAGAATCAAAAACGTGGTGATGACCACACCCACTACAATGAATTTGCCGAGCCGTGTGGTTTCCCGCCACATGCTTCTGAAATGGAGGCGTTGCATACGGCAGGTATTTCTCAAGTACCCCCCGCCAGTGCTGCGCAATGTGTGGAGGTATCGCCCACCACACCCATCGAGTGTCAACCTTGTCGAACCGTTAGTAGATACTGTGTCCGTTCGGCTGGTCACTGCCACCTCCCTTCGTGTTTGCACAATGCTGATTTCCATGCTGCTGCTCATCATGCCTATGCTCGGGGAGAGCTGGTGCGCGCTTTTCCAGTAGGGCATGAGCCGGTTTGCCCGCCTCGGCCTCCTGATGTTTCAAAGCTCACTTTGGCGCAAACGCGCCAGCACCTCCGGGAGACATTTTTTGCGGCGACTCCGGCGACTCATCAAGCCGACTCGCCGCTGCTTCCTCTGTGGCGTCGCCTGCTGCTTGCGTTATCTTCTGATGATTTCTTCCCCACCTCCTCTGGTGCCGCCGCAACTCTTTCCGACATTGTTGCCAGCTTCTATTACCGCGCGCTGCAAGTAGGTCTCTTTGTCCACGTGTGTAAGATTGGTTACTGTCGGCACAGTTGGGCCGATGCTTGCCGTTTCGATTTGCCTGCTTCGAATGTCACTCTCGAGCAATGCCTGGATGAAGTATCATGGAAGCTCTTACCTGTGCGACGCCACCTGCCGGATGATGCTTATCTCAAGGTCAGGCATGGAAGTGAGCCAGGATGATTAGGATGATTCATCCTGGCCAGGACTCCATCATCCTAAAAATTAGGATGATGGCCTTTTTAGCGCTCCCGTTTTTTTTTGTGGCCGATATTTTCTTTATTTCATCCTGGGTTTCATCCTGGCCCATATCCTGGCGTCATCCTGGGTGTGGCCTCGCTTGGCTTCGCTCCGACGAAGCCACCATCCTAGCTTCATCCTGGCTTAAGCTCCCAAGGTCGTCACAAAAGTATGCAACAAATTATGATTCTTTTTGTATTTCATCATGGGTATCATCCTGCCCTATCATCCTGGCATCATCCTGGCGGTTGCCACACATGATTGCAGGAGGCACCATCATCCTCGCATCATCCTGTCGTTGGCCGGTGGGCGGCCGGCGGCTGGCCGACGGTCGACCGAAAAAAATGTTTCCGAAAGCCGGAAATGGTGTCAGGCGCCATGGCTCAGAACCTATCCTACGTGCGGTTGGCCGGCGAACGATCGGCGGACTGTCAGCGGCCAGGGGACGGTCAGCGGTTGGCGGCCGGTCGACCGAAACAAAAATGGTTTTCTGTGGGAAGATTTAAGTTATGTAGAGAAAACTTAGATTTGGAATCGTTTTTGGGACGTTTGAGTGCCCACATGTTTGCACTGTCACGCAAAACCGACGAACATTGAGCCTCGCGTAAGCGAAATCCTAGGTCGGGGAGCGCTCACAAGCCATCCTAGCATCATCCTGGCATCCTACCTCACATCAAAAAAAAAACGATGCATTTGTGATCAAAAGCCTCCTAGCATCATCTTGGTCATCATCCTGCCCCCATCATCCTGGCAGCATCCTGCCTCCTGCCAGGACCGATTTGCCAAAAGCGGCAATCTCTTTCATCATCCTGGCGTCATCCTGCCCCCGTTGTGCTCTAGGGGTCACATCCTGGTGTCATCCTGGCCTCTAGATTGGAAAAGTGCCGTCCGAGCATCTCCATCATCCTGGTCACTAGGATGATCCTCCTAATCTTCACTTCCATGCCTGCTCAAGGTCCATATTTTATCTCTCGTGGTCCGCACACTGTGCAACATTCAGACCAATGTGCATCATCCTCATGCTCCTAACAACAGTCTCTGCTACAGCATCAAGTACCAGCTCAAGAATGAGCCGCATGTGTTGTGTGAGCAGGCCCACCCTGAGGATGATACAGTTACTCACTACCTCCGGGCTCAGTTCGTGTCTCTTGCACGCGCCGCATCTGCTGTCCTGGGCTCGCCCATCACGTCTTGTACCTGGGTTAGTCCATTGGCCATCCCGTCTTGGACCGTTGGTGATGGCAATCGCGAGTGGCGTGTTTACACCCGTCGAGTTGATGTCGAGGTGCAACTGCAGGATAGGGTTGGCTGGCCAAGCTCCCTCCACCCTGACGCTCTGGGGGCTGCGCTGCTCTTCGCTAAATTCCAAAGCATCGCGCGCTACTTTTCCACAAAGGATGCCCGGCGTGATGGCGAGGCCTCTGACAACAGCGATGAGGACAACACCGCTGTGCAGCCGGAGCCTTCTGCCACAGTTTCCTCAGAGTCTCTGTTTCGAGCTTCCAGCCTCTCTGCCCACTCATGGGATTCCACTCCAGATAAAACTAATCATCCATTTTACGATCCGGTCCTGAGTATGCTTCTGCCGGGTGATGTGATTCGGCTGGCGCCATCGAAGTATTCTAGCGAGATCCTTCGACGCGTTCGTAATCATCGTTTCGGCTTCGGCCGCTTTGACTGGACGGATTTATCCTTCCAGAAAAATGCGAGTGGGCGTACAAATCGGAGTCGGAATTTTCAAACTCGGCTGCAGGCCTATCTGCCCTGGGTCTGCGTTACTCCTGCGAGTGCGGAGGTCCTGGTGAATGACCGGCCCGTACTGCTCACGCCAGTGCCCAAGGCGGTCGGCGCACATGTTGCCCAACTCTCGCCACACACGCATTACATACCTGATGCTGCCAGCGCTTTTGATTTCCTGTACATCCCGCCCGCTTTTAGGGGAGGAGCCTGCGTGGCCGACGGAAGAGCTCTGCATGAATTTGGAGATGCTTTTCCGTGCGTCGGCAGTCTTGTGCGCATGCTGCGCCCGCCCCGCCCCGGAGCGGTGTGATTATTGCAGCGCAGCTATCGGTTGGCATCGCTGCCGTGAGCGGACGCATTGCGCTACTAATGACACTTTTCGTTGGTGTATGGGTACGTTGTGGCGCAGCGGTGTCGAGGACGTCTTTGCATGCGTGCGCGAAATGCTTGCTACTACCGTTGCCACAAACCAAATCTTGGCCATGCTCGCTAACCTCCGCGAAAACGATGCAATCACCATGGAGGACCACGATTACCTCCTACGATACGTTGCGGAATGCTGCTCGAAGGTTGTTGATGATGATCCCATCTTTCCTTTCCCTAATCAGCGACCTGTGTTCAGTCACAATTCCCGCAATCTTCTTTCTATGTCTCCTGACCTTTTGCAGGCCAAATTGGATCATTTCCTAGGGCGCATGGCATCCTTGTGGTCTGCGAATGACCAGAGTTACAAGCCTTGGGCACACGTCCGTCCCGAGCGCCCGCCATCGCAGCTCCTCGCTTTCCAGCAGTTGGTCTTTCGATTCGAAGCGAACCTGCCTATGTTGCTGTCTTTCCCTGCCCCAGCAGGCTTCGGCAAGAGCGAGCTCATAAGTGCTTGGCTTTGTTACACCTCATTGAAAGGATCGGTGTGGGAAACGACCGCCCCCACAGGCGTTGCTGCTACTCAAGTAGCTGGCTCCACAATGCATAACCTTGCGCTCCTGGATACGGATGGTATCTCTACACTGCGGCAGTACCCAGAGCGCGTTCGGCACTTCGAGACAATAGCAGGTTTTGTCATTGACGAAGCCTACATGCTGAGTACAGAGGGCATGGATGCACTGCTGCAGGTGTCCCGAGAGACGCCCCTCCGACCAGACCTCCGCCGCGTGTCAGCTACAGAGGCCTTGGCATTTTGTGGATTCCGTGACTTGATCCTCTGTGGGGATGTCCGGCAAATCCCGCCAGCGTCCGGCACACGCCCGTTTTGGTCCACAGAGCCCTTTCGCGCTCTCTTTGAAATTTTCGTGCTCCGCGAGGACCGGCGACACGAGCGTGACCCTCTCATGCAGGAGCTGAAGGAGCAGATTGCCTGGGGTGGTTGTAGCCTTCCCCCCCCACAGCACTACGAAACAGCATGGCCTGTGTCTGCGAGTGTCCGTGAGGATCTCACAGAAGGTTATCTCCGAGGATGGGGCCTCAATGGATCCAATGTAGACCTTGACATGGGCACAGCTCTGTTCCCGCGCCGAATGGATGTGGCAACTTGGAACGCCGCATGTAAAGAACAGATTGAAAAGCTGCATGGTGATACTTGCGAAGCAGTCGATGTGCACGGCTATGATTGGCGAGGGAGTGCGACTCGCACGCGAGAAAAGTCGCAGTGCCGCCGATTTCATGGCATTCAGACACCAGAGGTGCTGACACTCCGCACGTGCTATGCTCACCGCATGCGTGTCATGATTCTCTACAATCAAGATGTGCAGAATCTTTGGGCCAATGGTACACGAGCGCGTCTACTTGCTACAAGTAGTTGGAGCGGCAAGGCTCGCCCCTTGCATAAAGATACTGAGGGCCAATATGTGGCTGCCACCGTAGACCTTGAGGATGCGTCCAACCGCGATTTCAATATACGCGTTGTCAAAGACGAGGAGACTACGTTGGCGAAGAAAGTCCGCTTCGAGCGCACTGATGTGCAATGCATTCCTGCACGAAGTGACACTGGTGCAGGGGGTCGGGTCGCGTGGCGCCAAGTTCAGGCCACCTTGGCATATGCATTGACAGGCCATAAAGCCCAAGGCCTTACCATGATGATGACGTACCCTGCCCTCACTATGGTATTTGGCTTTGGCCTGCCTTACACGCTGTACACTCGCACACCTTGGAAGCACAACATGTGGTTCATAGGTGTTCCGCCCAAGGATGTCTACATGCACCTGATTCGCCCTGGCCCCTCTGGCCTATGTCCTGTGGACCGCAAGCGTCACGAAGTCCTGTCACTGTTGCAGGATTCAGCTCGGCTCCATGAGCTTGTGCTGCAGCGAGTTTCAAGCGGCGAGCTTGACTTGGAAAGCCTCTTACAAAGGATGCCCCCTTCTGACGCCAGCAACCCGGAGGAATTACGAGCAGAAGCATTGCAAGGTCTTGTGACTGCACTTCGTGCTCAACTTCTGGCTTGGGCAAACCGTTTGCATGTCAGAGAGGGTCTCTTGAGCATGTGCGCTTGCACTGGGACTTTCAAGATTAATCGGCCTGCCTTCAACAACAGCGTCTGGACTGATTCCATATCACCGCATGATCGTGCCTACGCACGATGGCCAGTTCTAGCCGAAGTCTTGCAAGGGGATGCTGAGAATAGAAAGCGCATATTGTTCTACCACGAGGTGGCCACCTCGTGGTTTGCAGACCCTTCAGTGGATGTTCTGGCGCTTGCTACATTAGATACACCGCGTTTCTCTGCGAGGGATTACACTTCCGCCGCTTCCCCTTGGAAACGAGGTGCGCTGCTTGGTGTCCGCGACGGCCCTGACATAAACCCGCGAAGACCTTTCCCTTCAGCGCCTGTAGACTTGCAGTGGGGAGCCGGGAAGCGCGAACGCTCGCCTCCTCCAGCTGCGCGTCCTGCCGAAGGCGATGCTGAGCCACCGGTCCGCCCTTCCCCCGCCAGCGTGTCACTGGAGACTGCAAACCCCCTGTCCTGCGCCAACACAAGTCTACAACGCCACGGCCCGGACCCACGATTGGAGAATGTGGCCGTGCCTACAGATGGGCGTTACTTGGCGATCGAGCGTCGACCTCGCACGCCACAAAAACGCAAGCATCTTGAACATCCACCAGCAGTGGCCGCAGCAGACAATGCCAATCTTGGCTGCAACCCAGAAACGCCTTTACGCAAGCGGCTACGCACGAAAACACCTCAGTCCCTTGCTTCAGCCATTCCAAAGGCTCCAGTAGCGTCCACGACGTTTGCGTCTGCGTCCGTGCAGGACCCTTCTCTAGACACAGGTACTGGCCGGCACACAACCTCATGGTCTGTGCTTACAGACCTTGTACCACCACCTCCTCTGCAACTTGCTGCAAATGGGTCGCTTGCTTCAGCACCTGGTCCACCTGAACTCGCAGCTGCACCGATCGTTGTGTCCTCCACCTTGCTTGCACCAACGCATGTGATCAACAATCACTTCCTCTTCGAAGCTCCGCATCAGGCGTGGCGTTTGCTTCACCATACGTTGGAACCAGATCTCAGCCAGGTGGCGAGCAAATGTGGTCAGGAAAATCTTGGGAATACATGCTATTGGAATGCATTGGTCGCAGCTTTGGCATATCTGCCACACATGCGCAAATACTGCCAGGAGCACAACAGTGTCTGTGACTGCCCTGCAAATTTGTTCTGCTCCATCTGCGCGCTTCACCGGGACTGCACTTGGCTGATATCTGGCAACATTGCCAACATGTGGCCCGCGATTGCCACTCACCGGGTTCTTGTCCATCATGATTACAACAATCATGCGCAGCACGATGCCTTCCTTGCCTTCAACCGACTGGCAGATGTTTTCGATGACCTTGATTGGCGCAGGTTCGACAGCATCACCGAAGGCGCCTACCGCAGCGAGTCGACGAAATACACCACCGCCTTGTGGAAACTCACTGGCTGCGAAGTGCGTACAACGATATCTTGTAAACGATGTCAGTCAACCGCTACCAATCATGAGTATTTGCGCGGAATGTCACTGTCCATGCATTCCCCACCTCCTCTGAGTGTGGAATCCATGCTCTTCTATTTCCATGAAGCACAACCTCTTGGTGACGATTACAAATGCGACACTTGCCAAACCAGGAATACTTCCGACAAGATTACGGAGGTCCTGAATGCACCTCGCATCTTAGCGCTCCAGCTAAAGCGTTGGGTGTTTGATGCAATTGCCCAAAGCACAGTTAAGTATTCAGCGCATGTGCAATTTCCTGTACTCTTGCCTTGGGACGCACATGTGTATACTCTGACGAGCATCGTGGTGCATGCCGGTGAAGACAACAGCGGGCATTATATTGCCTATGTTCGCCATGCTGACAACACTTGGTACGCGTATGATGATCGCGCATGTCGAGCTGTAAACTTTGCAATGGTTCAAGAACAAGCAGCGTATCTGCTGTTCTACATGCGTTAGCCATGGGCAATGTCATGCATCCTTCTCCTCCTTGAACTGCCACTCTTCAACTGCGCTGCATCCTCATCTTGCTGACCTATCTTCCCTTGCTGTGCCTGACTGAACCTAGTTAAACTGACACTTCATTGACTGCCTTCGCTTGCACCAAATATTGAACATGCCATAGGCATTGTGATTACGATTCTGTGGAAGCCTCACGAGCAGGTGGAAGTTTCCGGAGATCTGACAGGCAAAATCAACAAAATAGCAGAGATTTCTGCTCTCTTACAATCCGTCGTGCCGAGTGGCATTACCGGCGGAGAACTGCAACTATTGTTCCGTCAGCTCCAAGCATCGGCCCCATGCGCAGCCAAGCTGGTGCAGCAGTTCTGTGCACCTGAAGCATGAAGCATCCTTTGCCCTTGCGCCTCCGCGATTCTACCTTGCATCAGTGCCTTCCAACGGCTGCTTCGCCCCCTGGCCTAGACCCCGCATTTTTCTCAGGCACTTTCTCTCTGGGCGCCTTCGCCCAAATTCTTTACATCAGCGCCTTCTGATGCCTGCTTCGCCCTGTTATCCTGTCAATCCATGTCTTCATACAGTAGCGCCCCAGCAGGCATATCTACAGTCATTGCTTCAAACATAAGTGTACACCCCCATCACAAATGCTACTTCATTGCCGTCATTCACCAGACCGCCTTTCACGGCAGCTTCCAAATTTCCATCCACCATTGCCCTTGTGTCTAGACTTTCGCCAACCACGGCGCCCACCACGGCAGCCATTCTGTGTGTCTACCGCAGCAACTCAGTGTGATCATGGCATGGCGTACTATGCCATCGCTTCTTCCATCGCCACGCAGGCGCCACAGAATATTTCTGGTGCGCATCTATCCATGATGACAGCTGCACCAACTCAATCCAACGCACAACGTCCTGTCCTTGCCATCGACCGTATCCACAGCCACACATCGATGTAGAGCTCCAGGCATCGAAGCGCCCAAAATGGCAGCTTCTCTCCATCCCATGTTCCAGTTGCTACCTAATGCATCGACCAGACAGCAGACCAATATAGCAAATACGTCGATCGTTGTAATTATTGTTGTTACCAACTGCCCCCAGAGCGCCGACTGTGGCAGCCCAGCACAACAACAGTTCCATTGCAGAACTTGACGTTTTGAACCGGCTGGAGTGATGCACTTTTGCTATCATGTGAAAAGGTGCCAAAAAGACATTCTATGCAAGTGCATGACATTGTCAGCATGTTTCTCAGACGTATCGCTATTTATGTGAGGCCGAGTCTTCCTGGGCGACGTCTGCGGGAAAGATCTGGTCGCTATTTGCGTGAGGCCGGGCCTTCCTGGGTGACCCTGGCAGGGCAGATCTTGTCGCTATTTGCGTGAGGCCGGGCCTTCCTGGGCGACCCCTGGGCGTCAGAATTTGAGTTTTTTGGGGTCTGGAAAATAAGATTAACCATCGTGTGTCTTTTTTCGCCCTCGGGGCGCACTTTAGGGTGAAAATGGTCTCCGTGGTGTCCGAAAGTGACCTAAAATGGAGTCCGCAATGGGCCCCTGGCGCGACTCTTTGAGGGAAGGGCAACGCTTCGATTTTTGATATCCCTCTAAGGCAAAAGCATGGTTTTTGAAGTTTGGTTAAGAAAAACACATATAACACCTAACAGCTAACACCTAACACTTATAACACATAACAGCCTAACACGCTGCCATCCGCTCAAATGTAGAAAAATGCTTGTGTGTACGCGTGGATGTGCAGGTGTGAAAGTATACAAGTAAGCCGGCCTCTGCCGATAGAAGTGAGGGATCGAAACTTGTTGGATTTTAGCGTTTTTGGTATCTTAGGACTAGGGGGGAAAACCTAAGGTGGGAATCCCCCATGGGGGAATCCCCCATGGGGGATTCCCCCATGGGGGGATTCCCCACGGGGGATTTCCCCATGGGGGGCTCCCCCCATGGGGGACTCCCCCATGGGGGCTTCCCCCATGGGGCACTCCCCCATGGAAGCTTCCCCCATGGGGG
>PVBE011240333.1_pt1 | contig 14527 bp, 13 predicted proteins | sample 1631181 | NCBI WGS metagenome assembly PVBE01 (sample SAMN08397723, study PRJNA350692) | Marine metagenome, whole genome shotgun sequencing project. | isolation source: water | place: Pacific Ocean | collected 2012-04
CAACTGCAACCCGGGCGACGCCGGCGATCCCGGCTGCGCGACGAACTCCCCGGAGGACGGGCTCCCCGCGGACTGCCTGGACGTCGACGCGGGCTACTGGGTCGGTCCCCCGGTGTACTCGCTCTTCACCATGCTCGTGCATCCGAACATCGTGTTCCAGCTCCCCTGCCCCGGCGGCGCCATCGCCTCGTGGGGTGAGCAGTGCGACTCGGTGGACAACAACTGCGACGGCGCCATCGACGAAGGGCGTGTAGGCGGGCCTGTCAGCAGCGTGAGCATGTCCATCGGCTCCATCGGCTCACGCTCGACGCTGGCGTCCTCGTCCTTCCCAGGCGACAGCAGCGCCGCCGCCGCCGGGAGCAGCCGCCGCACCGACGACGGCGCGTACAGCCCGTAGTGCCGGATCTTCCGAAACCCGCGCGGCAGCACGTGCTGCGCGAAGCGCTTCAGGAATCGCGCGTCGTCCAGCGCGCACACCTGGCCGTCGCGGGTCCGAAAGACGAGGCCCCCATCTTGTCCCGCCTACACGCCCCAACCGCGCGAACGCAACGAGCATCCCTGCCTCGAGCACCAGCTGCAGCGCCTGGCCGGCGGCGAAGGGGAGGCCCAGTCCGCGGGCTGCTCCCCAGATCAGGAAGTAGCCGTGGCCGCCGCCGGTGAGGCTTCCACCGCGGTCCTCGCTGAGGGTCCAGGTTCCGCCGGACAGATGTTCCAGCTGCGCCATCAGCTCTTCGACGTGCTCGTACCCCGCGTCGCCGAACCAGCCGAGGGCGTGGCGGACCAGCAGCACTGCCGCGATCAGCGTCCACGCTCCGGCGCCTATCGAAGGGGTGTGCTCTCGTCGGCCGCCGCTCAGGGCTCCTATGATGCCCCAACGTGATCGACTCCCTCGCATCGGCCTACGTGGCGATGGTGGCCAATGGGGCCGCGCTCGTCGCGGCGGGGGTCAGCGCCGCCTCGTTCCTGGATCCCGGCGACGACGCCGACGATCCCGCCATCGGCGCGGTCGGCCGGGTGCTGGTCTCGGTGGCGTGGGCGATCGGCGTCGTGCCGTCGATCGCGTTCTGGATCTGCCTCATCACGCAGGCGCGGCTCGCCGCCTGGATGATCGTGGCCGTCTCCGCGGTCCAGTGCGTGGCGGTGGCGCTCTGGCGCCGTCGCCGGGGGAAGCCGCTGGTCGGCCCCGTGATGCCCACGCTGAAGCTCGCGACCGTGCCCGTGCTGGCCGCGGTCGCCGTCGGCGGGCTCTACGGGGTGACCTTCGACGGACGCGCTCATGCCTCGGAGTCGTGCATCTACCGGACGGCGTACGCAGCCACGGGGCGGCAGGCGCCGACGTCCGATCTGGACCCCCACATCGACCTCATCGACAACAACGTCGAGGACGCGCGGCTGGGCAACACCGGCGTGCTCGCCTCGTTCCTGGAGCTCTTCGCGGGGCTCGGGTTCCGGCTGCTGTTCGCGCTGTGCGGCGCGATGCTGGCGATGGCCGGCTACCTGCTCGGGCGCCGGGTGGGAGGGGCCGCCTGGGGCCTCGGAGGAGCGGCGGTGCTGTCGCTGAATCCGTACGTGCTTTCGTTCCCCCAGCTGGACGAAAACCTGCTCGCGCTAGCGTTCGCGTCGGCCTTGATTCCCTGGCTCGGGGGACGTCGGTCGTGGCTCGCGGCGGGGGTGATCTTCGGCCTCGCGGTGACCATGCGGCACGTGCTCCTGCCGGCCGTGCTCGCCCCCGCGTTCCTCGCCTGGGAGGCGGACCGGCGGCGCGGGCTCGGTGCGTTCGGCGGCGGGTTCCTGTTGGCGACGGCGGTCGAGTCGCTGCACCACGCCCTCGCGATGGGGTCGGTGTTCCGGTTCGAGAGCAACCCGCAGTTCCCGCCGATGCCCTACCGGTTCGGTCTGGAGTACGCCGGCTTCTTCAACTGGCCGCTGCACGAGACCCTCGTGCGGACCCCCCACAACCCGTTCCCGATGCTCATCACGTGGCCGATGCAGCTGCTGGATCACCTCGGCGCGGTGCTCGCGGCGGCGCTGCTGGTGGGGATCGTGGCGCTCGTGCGGGAGCGCCGCTCCGACGGGCTGTTCTGGCTGCTCTGGACGCCGGTGGTGTGGACCGGGGTGTCGCTGCAGGAGGCGTGGGACACGACCAACAAGATGTGGGTCATGGCCATCCTGTTCGGGGCGTTCGCGGCGTGGACCCTGGCGGGTCTGCAGTGGGCGGGGCGGGAGCCGAAGCGGTGGGCGGTGATCGGGGGGATCGCGGTGGCGCTGATGGTGCTGCCCCGATCGCTGACCGACTGGCGGGCTCCTCTGGACGACCGCTACTGCCTCTACGAGCCGGGGGCCGCGGCGGAGCGGCCCGAACTGGTGGACGACGACGCGCGCACGCTCACCCGGCACGGACCCCTGCCCTCGTTCGGCCGGATGGGCCACAACGGACCGTGGCTGTCGGGCCGGCATGTGCGCGACCTGGCCCGTTCGATGGGCGATCCGACCATCCCCACCACGGGCGGACCGTGGGGATGGTTCGTCGGACAGACGCCGCCCCTGGGGGACGCGGTGACGGTGGAGATCGACCTGAGCGAGCCGCCGTACACGTGGCGGGACTGGGCCGAGGTGGTGGACCTGCCCCCGGATCTCGATCTGACCCGCCCCGGCGTGCATCGAAGCTCCGGTGTCGACGTCCCCTGGGACGATCGGCTCCTCCAGGTGTGGGGCGAACAGGACGATCAGCTCGCCGCCGTCGTCGTCTTCTTCGACGATCCCGGGCTGGATGCCACCTGCCGTAGCCCGAAGGAGCCCCGCGCCGAGCGGTTGGAGGACCAGCGCTGCTGGGCCGTGACCACGTTGTTGGGCCGCGACGAGAGCTGCGATGTCGGCACCCGCACGGTGCACGCGGGCGGTCCCGTGGTCCGGGTGCGGATGCGTACCGGCGGGCTCAGCCTGTCGATCGAGCGCAGCGTGGGGGCCGATCGGCTGGTGCTGTGGACGGGCGAGGTCAGCGGCGATGCGGTGCAACTCGCCGCGCCCGTGGAGCCCTGGGACAACTGATCAGCGGCTGAGCAGGACCTGGCAGTCGAGGCACGAGGGGGCGAAGTCCTGGACCGTGCCGGCCGGCCAGCGGACCTCGACCCTGTCGACCGCTTCGACTTCTCCGAAGGCGAATCGCAGCACCGGGGCGCCGCCTGACTGGCTCCCGCGGCCCCCCGCGCCGAGCTCCTTGGACCAGCTGCGCTCGCCCGCCGTGAGCGTGACGCGGGCGCCGATCCCGAACCGGTTGGCGGCGGTCGGATCGTCGAGGCGCACGGTCAATCGTGTCCCCCCGCCGGGCCGGCCCAAGAGGATGAGCGGCGCTCCCCCGAACGTGCCCACGGCGAGGTCGGGGGCTCCGTCGGCGTTGAAGTCGGCCTCGGCGACGCCGCGGTGGTTGGCCGACAGTTCGCCTGCGACGGCGCCGGTGCTGTCGGTGAAGGCGGCTTCGTCCGCGCACGGAGTGGCGCTGAGGAAGCGGTCGTTCTGCTGCTGGATCGCGGGGTCGTCGGACTCGTTGTCGGGCAGGGGGCCGTAGGTGATGAGCACGTCGGCACGTCCGTCAGCGTCGGGATCGACGTCGATCACGCTCCAGCTGGCGGAGTCGGGGTGGGTCGGCAGGCCGTCGGTCCACGCGGCCTGCCGACCCAGCGCGAGGGTCCGACCGCCTGGAACGCTCGCGTCGGGCCCAGGTTGCTGAACCACAGGTCCTCGCGCCCATCACCGTCCAGGTCGGCATACAGCGCGCCCATCGGGAACTCGAGCGCCGCGATCCCGGCGGCCTCGGCGTCGTTGCGCCAGCCGTCGCCCACGTTCGTCCAGAGCATCGTGCCGTAGCCCACCTCGACGCCGAAGTCGTTCACCTGGAGGAGGTCGGGATCGGCGTCGACGTCGAAGTCACGGAACAGCGCATGCAGCGGCGCACCCTCGCTGCCGTCGGGCGCCGGGACCGCCGCGAAGTCGCCGCCGTCGTTGCGGAGCCAGGCGTTGGGTCGGACGAACGCCTCGATCTCGGTCGGCTCTTCCAGTCCGTCGTGGGAGTAGATGCCGACGAACAGGTCGAGGTCGCCGTCCCCGTCCCAGTCGGCCCACGCCGAGGTCGTAGCGACGCCGACGTCGGCGGCCACGGGGAGCGAGACGTCCGAGAAGGCGCGCCCTCCGTCGTTGTGCAGCAGGCGCACGAGGTTTTGGCCCAGCAGCAGCAGGTCGAGGTGGCCGTCGCCGTCGTAGTCGGCGGTGCTCGCCGCCAGGGTCACGTCCTCGACCCGTCCGGGGGAAGGCCCCTCGTCGAACGTGCCGTCCCCGCGCCCCAAGAACATCCCGTCGGCGCCGTCGTGCTGTGTGAGGAGGAGATCGTCGAAGCCGTCGCCATCGAAGTCGGCGGCGGCCAGCCCGGCGCCGAACAGCGAGGCGGCCCAGCCGACCGAGTCGCCGTCTCCGAGGGTGTGCTCGAAGCCGAGGGCGGAGCCATCGTCGTAGGCCCGTTCGATCGGGGCGTCGCACTCGGGCTCAGGGCACCCGGTCTGCAGCAGGGCGGCCGCGTCGGCGGCGATCAGGCGCGTCTTGGGAATCGCAGCTCCCTGGCCCCGCGGCCGTTACTTCCCGCCGCAGGTGATGGCGACGTAGGTGAGCGTGTCCGCGACGATGTTGACGTCGGTGTTTCCGCACTCGACGCCTTCGATGGTGATCGTCGTGTCGCCGGGCTCGATGCCGAAGAATCCGATGAAGGCGGTGCCGTCGGCCCAGGTGTTGCCCTGCGTCGGCGGGCCGTCGGCGAACCCGAGGGCGCCGACGTTGTCCGCGTCGATGTTGATCGTCGAGCCGACCACGCCTTCGGCGGCGGACAGCGCCACGAACATGGACCCCAGGCCGATGTTGTAGAGCGACGGCAGGTTCACGTGCACGTCCTGGATCAGCTGCGTCGTCAGCATCGGATGCACGATGCCGCTGTCGGAGTCGAACTGGCGTTGGGTGTCCACGCGCGTCTGCTGGCTGAGGTAGCCGCTCAGCTCGGCCCAGATGTAGACCACCTGGTCGGTGGGCACGCCGAGGGAGTAGACGCCGTCGGCGTCGGTGACGGTGACATTGTCTTCGTAGCCGACGAGGCCGACGTCCACGTTCGGCAGGCCGACGAGGCCTCCCTGTCCGCCTTCGAAGACGAGACCGTCGACGCTCAGGTCGAAGCCGTCGTCGTCGTCATCGGTGGCGTCGTCGTCGTCGGTGGCGGCGTCGTCATCGTCGGTGGTGACCGACGAGTCGTCGTCGTCGTCCGGGCAGGCGACGAGGAGGAGGGCGGCAGCGAGAAAGAGGGTGCGGCTCCACATAGGCGGCAATTCTACCCAGGCTTCCGCGAAGATTTACAGGCGAAGGACGACCTCCATGAACATCCGCCACGTCTCGCCGTTGACCGAGCTGTCGCCGGGGTTCACGACGCTGCTGTAAATGATGCGTCCGCCTTCGTCGCCGTAGGGCGACCAGACCATCACCAGGGGGGTCGCGCCGGCGGGCTCGGGGAGCAGGTGGCTGACGTTGGCGCTGACGAGCACATCGACGTCGTCGCGCACGCTGTCCACGACGGCCCACTGACGATCCTCATCATCGGCGGCCAGCCGCATCGACGGCTGCGACACCCCGTCCAGCGCGGAGCGGAGCGTCGGATCGATGAGCGAAACTTAGGTCTCGCCGGGCTCGCCCACGACGCCGGCCATCTCGATGGCGCCGGGGTCCATGGCCTGGACGATCTCGTAGCTGTGGTCGCTGGCGTAGACGCTGCCGCCGTCCTGCACGAACTCCTGCAGGTTGGCGATGATCTCGTCCATGTGCGGCTCGAGGTCCTCGTGGAGCCCGGAACCGAGCATCAGGACCTCGTGCCGTGCGAGCGACACGGGGTAGGTGAGCACCGTCAGGAGGTTGCTCTCGGTGGCGCCGTCGATCTCGAGGGTGTTGAACTCCCGCTCCATCGAGTCGAGCGTGTCCACCGGCGAGTCGTGCGAGCCGTCGGCGGCCGCGATCGCGACGTCGTCGGTGTTCAGGCAGGCCGGCTCGATCTCGGACTGGCGCAGCGCGGAGACCTCCGACCGGGCCACGTAGCGGCCCTTGCGGCCGACGATCTCGAAGCCCGAGTCGCTGTCCGGGAAGTCGCTGTCCATCTCGAAGAAGCCGTCACCGTCGGTGGTGTAGTCGGCAAAGATCGAGCCGGTGTCGAGGTTCGCCACCTGGACGTCGGCCCCGGCAACGCCATGTTCGGCGCCGACGCAGATCTGCATCGAGACGCCGCCGTCGAAGCGGTAGTTGTTGAAGGCGTCATCGTCTTCGCCGGGCGTGCACGCAGCGGCAGGGACGAGAAGGAGGGAGACGAGGAGGAGCCTACGCATGGGACCCCTCATCGGCGGGATTCCCCAGGACTTCAACGTTCCCGCTACGATCTCTGCGTGGCGGAGACGGACAAGGTCGCCTGGTTGGTCGCATCCGACGGCACCCGGCGGCGCATCGGATCCCAGCCGCTGCTGTTGGGCCGCGGACTCGGGTGCGACGTGGTGGTGGACCACGAGGAGGTCTCCAACCGGCCCGCGCTGCTCCGCCCCACCGCTGACGGGGTCGAGGTCGAGGCGCTCGGCCACAACGACACCCTGCTGTACGGCTTCCCCATCCGCAACCCCAAGAAGATCCGCTCGGGCGACCGCCTGGAGATCCCGGGGAGCGAGTTCGAACTCCAGTTGGAGCGCGCGACGGTGCCCCGGTCGCTGACGATGTGGTTCGTGCGCCGCGGCTCGCTCCTGCACCGGGTCCCCGGGCGTCCGCTGTCGGTCGGCGGAGGCGAAGGCGACGACATCCAGATCGCCGGCTGGCCACCGTCCCTGCTGGAGCTCCACGCCGTCGGCGGAAACCTGCTCGCCGAAGCGGCCGAGGTGGGGGTGCACGCGGCCGGCGACGAGCTCCCCGTCGACGTGCTCGTCCCCCTTCGAAGCGACACCAGCGTGACCTTCGGGGCGCAGGCGTTTGCGGTGGTGGCGCAGTTCGTGGGCTTCGATCAGCCGACCGCGGGGGAGCGCAAGAAGCTCGGCCTCAACACGGTCAAGCTCGAGTTCCTCCCCAACGGCGCCCAGCTGACGCTGACGGTGGACGGAAAGCCGCTGACGCGGGTCCTGTCGGAGCTGCGCGCGCGGCTTCTGTCGACGCTGCTGCAGCCCTCGGGCGAGTACGAGCCGGGGGACTTTGTCCCGGATGAATTGGTGCTTCCGCAGATCTGGCCCCGGAAGCCGGAGCGGACGCGGACGCGGACGGACCTGAACACGCTCGTGCATCGAGTGCGGAAAGACCTGCTCAAGATCGGCGTCGACCCGACGTCGGTCATCGAGCGTGCAGCCACAGGCGGAGCCACGCGGTTCAAACTGGAACCAGGCGTGGGCGTGGAGGTGATCTGATGGGTGAGCAGCATGTCGCGGAAGGCGTCGACAAAGAGGAACTGCGGCGGTTTACCCGCGCGCTCCTGGACGACGTCAAGGCGCTCCAACAGATGGTGGACGGGGGCCACATCGAGTCCGGCATCCGGCGCATCGGGGCCGAGCAGGAGATGTTCCTGATCGACCCGTCCGGAGGTCCTGCCTCCAAGGCGATGGAGGTGCTGGAGACGCTGGACGACGAGCGGTTCACCACCGAGCTGGGGCTGTTCAACCTGGAGGCCAACCTCAAACCGCTGGTCTTCGGCGGGAGCTGCCTGCGGGAGCTCGAGGACGAGCTCAAGGAGGTCAAGCGGCTGGCGGGACGGGCGGCCCGTTCGAACGGCGCCGAGGTGCTGCTGGCGGGCATCCTCCCGACCCTCACCAAGGCGCACCTGTCGCTGGATCACATGACCCCGATGCCTCGGTACCACCAGCTGAACAAGCTGATGACGGAGCTGTCAGGGGGCGAGTTCCGCACGCTCATCAAGGGCGTCGACGAGCTCCAGATGACCCACCACAACATCATGCTGGAGGCGTGCAACACGTCCTTCCAGCTGCACTTCCAGGTGGGGCCGAAGGAGTTCGCGCCGCTGTACAACCTCGCCCAGCTGGTGACCGCGCCGGTGCTCGCGGCGGCGGTGAACTCGCCGGTGCTGCTGCGCAATCGGCTCTGGCACGAGACGCGGATCGCGTTGTTCCAGCAGTCGGTGGATGTGCGCAGCAAGGTCCACCAGCAGCGCGGTCGGCGCACGCGGGTGAGCTTCGGCAAGGGCTGGATCAACGACTCGATCCTGGAGATCTTCCACGAGGACATCAGCAGCTTCCGCGTGATGATTTCGTCGGACCTGGGCGAGCCCTCCACCAAGCTGCTGGAGCAGGGGATCATGCCCCCGCTGTCGGCCCTGTGCCTCTTCAACGGCACCGTCTACCGGTGGAACCGCGCCTGCTACGGCGTCAAAGACAACATCGCCCACCTGCGGATCGAGAACCGCGTCATCCCGTCGGGGCCGACGGTGCCGGACGAGGTCGCCAACGCGGCCTTCTACTTCGGGCTGCTGGCCGGCATTTCGGCGCAGTACGACGACGTCAGCAAGGTGCTCGACTTCGACGTCGCCAAGGAGAACTTCTTCGCGGCGTCGCGGTACGGACTGCAGGCCCGCTTCCGCTGGCTCGACGGCCGAACCGCCAACGCCGACCACCTGATCCTCGACGAGCTGCTCCCCACCGCCCGTGATGGCCTGCTCACCCACGGAGTCGATGAGGCGGACGTGGGCCGCTACCTGGGGATCATCGAAGACCGCGTGCGGTCGGGGCAGACCGGCTCTCGCTGGGTGCTCGACTCATTGGCCCAGCTGGGCGACGAAGGCCGGCCCGAAGAGCGGTTCCGAGCGATGACGGGAGCGATGCTGCGGCGTCAGAAGCGTGGGCGACCGGTGCACACCTGGAAGCTCGCGCGGTTCGACGAGATGGCGGATTGGCGCCAGAGCTTCCGCCGCGTCGGCCAGGTGATGACGCGGAACGCGCGCACGGTGCACCCCGAGGACGTGATCGATCTGGCCGCGTCCCTGATGAATTGGGAGCGGATCCGTCACCTGCCGGTGGAGGACGACGCCGGGCGCCTCGTCGGGATCGTCACCCACCGAACCATCCTGCGGCTGTTCACCAACGGCCAGATGAACGGCGACCCCGACAAGCCGATGAGCGTGGCCGACGTCATGCACCCCGAGCCCTACACGGTGCTGCCGTCGACCTCGACCCTGGAGGCGATCGGGCTGATGCGGGACCACAACATCGGCGCCCTGCCGGTGGTCGACGAGGACGGCCGGCTGGTCGGGATCGTGACGGAGCGCGACTTCATCGAGATCAGCCGCAAGCTGCTCGAGGCGACGCTGCGGGAGATCGAGGATCAGGGCACGAGCAACGGTCTGGGCACGCTGCCTAGCGCTCGCTCGGTGAAAAAACCCAGTGAGCGGTGACCTCTTCGACGGTGACCTCGAAGACCTGGTAGCTGGCTGACGTCGAGACGGTGCGCTCACCGTCGGCGGTCATCTCGCCTTCCCCGAAGGCCCCCTTGATGTCCTTGAGCTCGCGCGCCGCGGCGGCGAGGGCGGCGGGCGTCGGCTCGGGCGCCGCTTCGATGGCGTTGGCGGCGACGAGGATGGCGTCGTAGCCGTCGCCCGCGGCGTAGTCCGGCTGGCTCTGGTAGCGCGTCACGTAGGTCGCGGCGAACTCGCCCTGGGGCGACAGCCGGTTGATCCAGTGGGCGCGCCGGTAGCCGTGTTCGCCGGCGGCGGTGGCGACGGTGGGGAACATGCCCCAGTCGATGAACCAGACGTGGGCGCCGCCGAGGGGGTCGTCGTTGAGGGCGGAGGCGACCGCTTCGGAGGGGGCGTGGGGGCCGACCACGAAGAAGGCGCGGGCCCCCTTGGTGCCGGCTTCGAGCACGGTGGAGCGCCACGCGTCGGGCTTGCCCTCTTCGAGCTCGGTGACGCTGACGATGGTGCCGCCGCCGGCCTTGTAGCGGTCGACGAAGGCGTCGGCGACGGTGGAGCCGAAGATGCCGGGGGTGTGCAGCACCGCGGCCGTGGTGATCTGCCGCCCTTCGAGGCTGTCCTTGGCCGCGAGCGTGCCCATGGAGGTGGCGGCGGGCCCCACGGCGACGGCCTGCTCGGCCCACTCGGACGGCAACGCGGCCCCGATCCGGGGGATGACGAGGAGCGCGTCGTGGGCCTTGGCGACCGGGAGGATGGCGGTGACGGGCTCGGGGTGGACCGGGCCGACGATGACGGGGAAGCCTTCGGTGTAGCAACGCTGGAAGGCGGCGGTGGCGCCGACCTCGGTCGAGCGGGTGTCCTGCTCGACCCACTCGATGGCCCGCTTGCGCCAGGCCTGGGCGGCGACCTCGGCCTGAGCGATGGCCATGCCCCGGCGCATCTCCGCGCCGACGTCCTTGGCGGAGCCGCTGGAGGGGAGGAGCACGCAGGCGCGCACCTTCTCCTTGGCGGGGGCGGGGGTGATGCTGGGCGGGGGCGCCGTCGACGCCGTGGGGGTGGTGCCGAGGTCGGGGAACGTCGGCGGCACGGAGCCGTCGTCGGGCGGGCAGCCCAACAACAGGAGACTCGCCGCAGCGATCAGAACAAGGTGCTTCAGGATCCGTCTCCGCCTTCGAGACCGGCCTGGTACTCCAGCGTGGCCCCTGCGATGACGACCTGGCCGCCCGATTTCAGGGTGACGTCCTTCTTGCTCTTGCCGCCGTGCTCGAACTTGCCGAAGAGCCCCTTGGCTTTGATCCGGACGGTGCCGTCGTCGAGCTTGGTCGCCTTGGCGAGCGCCTGCTCCCGGCCCTTGGGCGAGCTGCCCAGCGAAATCCGCACCGGGCCGAACCCGATGGGCGTCACCTTGGTGTCGAGGGGGTGGATGTCGAGGGGGTGGATGTCGAGGGTGCTGCCGCCGCCGCTGCGCACGACGAGGTGAGGCCGCTGGCGGGCGCGCACCTTGGCTTGCATGCGGTGCAGCTCGGCGGGGGCGACGTGGGCGGTGACGGGGAGGCTGTCGTCGTCCTCGTCGACGATCGACAACGCCCACTCGGGGAGCTCGTCGCCGTCGGGGGTCTCGTCGCCGTCGGCCTCGGGGTCGAACAGCATCATCTCGGCGCCGACCTGCAGGGTGGAGGCGACGCGCATGATCTTGCTGAACTCGCGTACGCCGTTGACCAGGGTGCCGTTGCCGGTGTCCAGGTCTTTGAGCATGTACTCGGTGCCCTGCCACATGAGCTGGAAGTGCCGCCGGGAGACCAGCGTGTCGCTGAGCACGAGGTCGCAGGCGGGGTCACGGCCGACGAGGTACGTCCGCTCCCCCAGCGGAAGCGACTTCACCCACCGACCATCTCGATACAGGTCCAAACGCGCCATCAGATCCCAACCTCAGCGGCAGTCTTGCACCATTGCGGGGTGTTCGGAAAACCAGGCCGCACAAGCCTCGCTCAGCGCGGGCTCCCCGTTGACCGTATGGCGCCGATAATCGACGCACGGAACCAGGTCCAGGTTCATCGCCGAGGGGTCGGTCGAGGCGGCCAATTTGCACTCGTCGCAGCAGACCGTCTGGACGTCCGGGGCGGGGGTGGGGGCAGCCTCGGGGTCGGGGTTGGGTCCGCATGCCCCCACGCTCAGGAGCAGGGCGGCCAGCAGGGTTCTCATCCGCGGAGCCGCAGCAGGCGTCCGACACCGCGCCTGCTGTCCTCGTCCTTGAAGGCCCAGATGAAGGCGAGCACGAAGTAGATGGCGCTGAAGATGTAGTGGCTTCCTTCGCCGGGGAAGAACCACGGCACCACGAACAGCACGAAGAGCCCGACGGCCTCCATGAGGGTGAAGCGGAGGTTCGACAGCAGGACGATCGCGAACAGCGACTGCGCGGCCGTCAGGAGCAGCTCCTCGCGGGGGCGCGCGGCCAGATCGAGGGTCGAGATTTCACCGCGGGACAGCGAGTAGACGATTGGAATCGCGCCCACCAGCAGCGTCCACTGGTTGACCTTGGAGCTGACCAGCGCGCCCAGCGCGGTGGAGGCTCGGTGCCGGATGACGAACAGGATGGCGACGATGAACTCGGGCGATTCGGACGCCAGGGGGGCGACGAGCTGGATGAGGATGAACTCGTCGATCTGCCAGTCGCGGCCGACCTCGACGAGGCCTTCGGCGAAGGGCTCGGCGCCGAACCAGATGGCGCCGCAGGCGTAGACGCCGAAAAAGGCGATGACGGACAGCTTGCCGGCCTTGCCCATGCGCTCGTCCATCCACAGGGCGGGGCCGACGAGGGGGTGCTCCTCATGCTCGGTCTTGAGGGCGCGCCAGACGTAGAGGCCGAAGATGGCGAAGAAGACGCCGGTGTCGGCCAGCGTCAGGGTCTCTTTGATCGGCAGAACCAGCGAGTAGACGGTGGCCAGGAGGAGGAAGCCGAGCTCCAGCCGTTGGGAGGGATGGACCTCGAGCGTCTTCTGTCTGGTTCGGAAGAACAGGACGAAGACGAGCATCGACCAGCCGACTCCGATGAGGAGCCGGTTGGCGCCGGTCATGTTGGCGACGGCGAAGGCTTTGTAGGTGGGGTCCTTGCCGGCCTGCCAGGCGAAGTGCATGTCGACGGCGTACTCGGGGAGCACGGAGATGAGGGCGAGGATGATGAGGGCGAAGGACGGCGGGACGTACTCCTCGCTCAGTTCGGTGGCCCAGCTGAGGAGGAAGGCGGCGCTGACGATGCTCAGGCCGGACAGCAGCGACTGCATGCCGGGGCTGAGGTCGTGGCCGAAGCCCATGAAGTGGGGGATCAGCCAAATCAACGGTCCGAGGAACGCGGAGATCAGCCAAATCAAGTTGCCCACTGTCGTGTCGTCCTTTCCGACGGACCGGCGATATAGCAGAGTCCGAGCATGGCTTTTGAACGAGGTGGCAGCGGCCTGGGATTGGTGCGTCGAGCGTGGTGGGACGGCGAACTGAAGGAGTTCGTGCATCCCGCCGACGGGTCGGCAGCGATCGAGCGGTCGCCAGGCACCTCGACGGCGGGACTACGCGCCGAACCGGTTCCCATTGCGCGGACCGAGGGCGGGCAGCCGCTGCAGGGTCAGCTGATCGGTCGGCCGGTGATCCCGGCGGACGGCACGCGGCCGCTGCACCTGCCGATGCTGAAGGCGCACTGCGACGGTTCGGGGGCGTGCTGCGCGAGCTACCACCACATGCCGACGACGTCGGAGGACGCGGCGCGGATCCGGGCGGTGATGAAGGATCGTTGGGAGGGGCCGGTGCCCCTGGACGATGTCTTCTACCCGGCGTTCGACGAGGCGCCCGAGGGGCCGCTGAACGTGGTCGAGGTCGACGGCGGCTGTGCGTTCCTGGAGGACGACGGTCGGTGTGCGGTCCACGCCGCGGGCGGGGCCGAGGCGAAGCCGCTGGGGTGTCGGGCGTTTCCGGCGGTGCTGGTGGCCTGCGGGGAGGAGTGGCACGCGTCGTTGCGGTCCGAGTGCGCCTGCATGGAGCGGTACGCCACCTCGGGGGCGCCGTTGCACGCGGATCCCCAGTCCTGGGCGAACCTCCGGGCCGGCTTCGTGCGGGTCTGGTGTGTGCCGGACACCGTGAAGATCGACGCCGAGCGGAGCTTGCCGCGGGACGACTACGTGAACTGGATGCGGGGCACGGTGGCGAGCCTGAGCAAGTCGTTCGACCCGGTCGAGGTGCTCATGGATGCCGAGTCGGCGATGGGGCTGAGTCCGGGCGCCGGGGACGGGGCGTGGTTGGCGTCGGTGGCGGAGACGCTGGAGGCGGAGCTGCCCGAGTTGGAGCGCACGCACCCGCCGGGGTCGGCGTACCGGGCGGCGATCGAGTGGGGGGCGGAGACGGCGCGCGGGCTCGTCGAGGACCCGAGCGCGGAGACCGGCTGGGGGCGCGGCATGGCACAGCATCAGGGTCGGGTGGGGTGTCAGTTGGCAACGTCGGTGCTGCATGGGCACACGCTGTTGGAGCAGCCGCTGCTGGGGCCGGCGCTTACGGAGCTTCGGCGGATTCTCTGGTTGGGGCTGCACGCGGCGGCGGTTCGGCCGGCTCGGGAGGTGGATGGGCGGTTGGAGTCGATGACGGCCTGGATTTTCTTGTGGCGGAACGTGTTGCCGAAGGAGGCGTAGGCGGAGCGCCAGTCCTGGCGGACATCGCCGATGTGGCGGAGTAGCGAGCGCCGCAGCGCTCAGTCCGGACGGACATCGCCGATGTGGGCGAGCGGCGAGCGCCCACGCGCTCAGACCAGGCGGACATTGTCGATGTGGCCGAGTAGCGAGCGCCGCAGCGCTCAGACCTCGCGAACATCGTCGATGTGGGGGAGCAGCGAGCGCCCACGCGCTCAGACCTCGCGAACATCGTCGATGTGGGGGAGCGGCGAGCGCCCACGCGCTCAGACCAGGCGAGCATCGTCGATGTGGCGGAGTAGCGAGCGCCGCAGCGCTCAGACCAGGCGGACATCGTCGATGTGGCGGAGTAGCGAGCGCCGCAGCGCTCAGACCAGGCGGACATCGTCGATGTGGC
>PVBE010406924.1_pt1 | contig 14526 bp, 13 predicted proteins | sample 1631181 | NCBI WGS metagenome assembly PVBE01 (sample SAMN08397723, study PRJNA350692) | Marine metagenome, whole genome shotgun sequencing project. | isolation source: water | place: Pacific Ocean | collected 2012-04
GAAAGTTCTTCCGGGTTTCCCGCCCCCATTTCCTCAAAACGCCATTTTTTTACAGGAATTGAATTGGCACGGCGGTTGCTTTAAGTCCGGTCATGATGGACGGATGCAACCTACTGCAGAAAGAAATGACGTTGGCGCTTTCTGAGTTCTTGGACGGCAGACCGAGACGCAGATGGTATTCCCGTCTCATCGGGTGTCTCTCGGGGGTTCTCATCTGATGTTACACGGTCTGTATGTCTCGGGGCTCGCGGCGGTTGGCCAATCGGTAAAACTGGATGTCATCGCAAACAATCTTGCCAACGTCAACACACCTGGTTTCCGCCGCGACAGCCTGAGCTTTCAGGAACGCCTTGTGGAGGCTCTGGAAGACAAACCGGACCTTCAGTACTACAACCTGCTGGTGGACCGATACGGGGGAGCCCCTTTCATCGACGATGTCAGCTGGGATCAGAACTCCGGATCTTTCGAACAGACCGATCGGGAGTTTGACTTCGCGATTGTTGGGGAAGGGTTCTTCGGGGTGAAAGATTTACAGACCGACAAGGTCTACTATACCCGTTCCGGAAACTTCACGCTCGACGGGAATGGTCGGGTCGTGACGCAGAATGGAAAGTACCAGCTTTTGAACCAGGACGGTGCGGGGGTCAATATGGATCCTTCCGCCGGCCTCACCGACCTTCGGGTCGATGAAGAAGGTCAGTTCTTTCAGGGGGATGCGCTCCTGCACCAGTTCATGGTCCGGGATTTCTCTGACAAGGATAACCTGCGTAAACACGGACATAACCTCTATCAGTATACCGGTTCCGAAACGGGTGTATCCCAGGGATACCGGGTGGTCCAGGGTGCTTTGGAGTCTTCCACGGTCAACACCATTTCTGAGATGGTGGAGATGATCAAGGCGACTCGTGCTGTAGAGAGCAATCTGCAGATGGTGACAATGCAGGATGGCACTCTGGACCGGTTGATTAACGGATTTGGTCGTCCTAGCTAACCTGGGGGATTTTGATGACTCTTAGAGCACTTTCTATTGCCGCGACGGGGGGTCGCTCGCTCATGAGCAAGATCGACACGATCGCGAATAACCTCGCGAACGTGAACACGACCGCTTTCAAGAAGACCCGTGCCAACTTTTCGGATCTCTTTTATCAGCAGATCCAGAGGGCCGGATTCGGGGAAGCGGACCGCAATCAGAATCCGACCGGGATCGCCTTCGGTACCGGTGTTCAGCTCACTTCGACTGAGAAACTTTTTCAGCAGGGAAGCCTCGAACGGACCGAACGACAGCTCGATATTGCTGTGGATGGTCAGGGGTTTCTCCGCGTTACTCTTCCCGATAACACCATCGGTTTTACCCGGGCGGGGAACCTGAATGTCGATTCCGAAGGAAATGTGGTCACGCCCAACGGGTACCTTCTCGAACCGGCTCTTTCCATTCCTGAAAACATAACGAGCATCTTTATTGATACGACCGGAAAGGTACAAGGTCTCGATCCGGCCAATCCTGAGGCCCTTACGGAAATTGGCCAGATTCAGCTGACTCGTTTCATTAATCCAAGCGGACTCGAAGCGGTCGGGGACAATATTTACAAGGAAACCCCCGCATCCGGCTCGCGGATTGATGGGGAACCGGGCCAGGGAAATGGGTTTGGTGTCATTCGCCAGGGATTCCTCGAAGAGTCGAACGTCGACGTGATCAAGGAACTCGTTGACCTGATCCAGACGCAACGTGCCTTTGAAATCAACGGTAACAGCATCAAAGCCTCTGATGAAATTCTTCAGAGCGTGAATAGTCTGAGGAGATAGTCGGGATGATCGTCGCTGTATTCTGTCTTAGCCTGCTGTCCGGAGGGGAGCTTCTCATGAAAGAGAAAGCGACCGTCGAGGACCGCTTCGTTCGCCTTCTTGAGGTGGTCGACGCAGACAGTCTCGGTCTCGGTGCCCGCGAAACCCTCAAAGATGTCTTCCTTGGACGCTCTCCGGAAGAGGGGAGTCAGAGAACGATTACGGCCGATCAGATTCAGAAAGAACTTCGTCGCCGAGGTCTTGATCAGTGGAAGGTCTCCGGAGATGTGGTTTTGGTGGAAAATGGCTCTCTGACCGAACCGAAGGTGGGAGAATTGACCGACGCCTCTTTCGCTTTTGAGATCAAATGCCATCTTCTTTCCACCCGGAAAGAGTTGCGATCGAGCGAGTTCACGGTACGGGTGAATTTTATGGAGCCGTCCACACTTCCGAGTGGATTCTCGGTTTTGGATGTGCGGGCCCGAAATATTGAAGATCTTCGTCGAGGAGAGTACCGCGTCACTCTCCAGAACGAACGGAAAGAACAGATGACCGTGATGGTGATTGCCCGGGTCCTCTTTATCCGGGAAATTCCCTTTGCGATAAAACTTCTTCGTCCTGGGCAGCGGGTCCATCTGGCGGACTTTGAGCTCAGACGGGTGGAAGTGGATCATGAGGACCGACTTGTAGAAGATCTCGATCGCCTGCCGGATGCACGGGTGATTCGAACCGTGACGAAAGGTGAGCCGATCACATCCCTCGATGTAAAACTAAAGCCCACAGTAAAGAGAGGTAACGTAGTGCGAATCCAGAGCCGGTTCGTGGAAACAGACGGCCGGGTCCTGGAGGATGGGGGAAGAGGAGATGTGATCGCGGTGGAATACCTCGGGACGAAGAAAAGAGTTTCGGCCCGGGTGGTCTCCGCGACCAAGGTTGTTGTTGTGGAAGGGGGAAAATAATGAGATTCCTTCTTCCGGCAGCGATCCTTGCTGTCATGGCGGTTCCTGCCACCGCGCAGACGCTCCTCGGGAGTGATGCGGGATCCCCGTATGACCCCGTAAAGCCTCCGGCGGTCAAGAAGCACGATCATATTCAGATCGTTGTGTCGGAAAGCCTCAAAGCGATCAGTTCAGCGGACCTCCGAAAAGACCGTCGTACCCGTTTTGAAGTATCTCTGGAGAAATGGCTGAAAATCCGGAAGGACAGTAATAACCTTCCCAAGCTCGGTTCCGCCGCCCTGGCCGAAGAGCCGGGAATTGATCTGGATGCCCGCTTCCGTGCGGACAACCAGGGGGGGACATCCCGAAACTTTGATCTGACATTCATGATCACCGCGGAGGTGATCGATGTCCGCCCGAATGGAAACCTGGTTATCGAGGCGAAGAAACGGCGCTTCGTCAACTCAGATGAAGAAGTTCTGCTGTTGACCGGCGAGGTTTCTCCCAAAGCCATTATCAACAATGTCGTGAAATCGGAAAAAATTGCCAATCTGGATATCCGAGTCGTAGGAGAAGGACCGGCCAACTCTGTAGCCAAGCCGGGCTTGATGACACGCATCCTGGATTGGCTCTGGCCCTTCTAAAGGGCCGCTTTGCTCTCTGAAATACGGATCCGTGATGGTCTCCCGGGGGATCTACTCGAGACCAATCGGACACAATCTGTCGGGCGGGGCCTGTAGGGACCGCCCGACAGTCCTTTTGTAACCCCTCTCCGGTGCCCTGGGACCCGGAGTAGCCTCCCGCTACTCCGGTCCCAAGGGCCATATATTTTTTAGGAACCCGTGACAAGGAGGTCTCGAGAGTGAACAAGGCCGTTCTCGCAATTGTATTCCTGGCAGCCGCACCTCTTTCTGCTCAAACCGTCAAAGACTATGTAGAAATTGACGGGGCGAATTCGAACTATCTGCACGGGATCGGCGTTGTCATCGGCCTCAACGGGAACGGAGATTCTCCCAAGGGGGAATCCGCTATTCGACTAAAGAACCTGCTTCAACACTTCAGCTCTCCGGAGCGCATGATTGACACGATCAATGCAAAGAATGCGGCGGTGGTGATGGTCACGGCAGTCCTTCCTCCCTTTACAAAGAAGGGCGGCAAGATTGATGTCCGGGCGAGTGCGGTTGGGGATGCCAAATCCATTGTGGGTGGAATGCTCATGGCGACCGACCTTCGGAGTGTAGCCGGTCGGCGTGATCCCAATGTCTATGCTTATTCGAGTGGACGCGTTGTCGGGCAGGGGGGAACCCAGTCCGGGAATCCCACCTCCGGATCGATCCCCAGCGGAGCGATCATCTACAAAGACGTCAGCTACAAATTTGTTCAAGATGTCTTCTATCAGGACGTATTTGGCAAGTCCCGGCAGGGGAAGGCGATTCGCCTTAATCTTCGGAAGACCAATCTGAGCGTTGCGAGTCAACTTGCGTTCAAGCTCAACGAACAGGCTCTCGTGGGTCGCCAATTCGATACAAATGGCGGAGAGGAAATCGTTCGACTAAAGGTGGCCCGGGCTCTCGATGGGGGAACGGTGGAAGTCATTATTCCCTCTCGTGCGGAGTATGAATTTGTTCGTCCCTCCGTCGACGGTATTTCGCCTTATCCAGGCTACTACGAAGATGCTGTGACATGGGCGGACCATATCCTCAATCTGAACGTAACCCTGATCACAGGGGATCGCGCCGTTATTGTCATCAACGATACCACCAAAACGGTTTCCTGGACCGGGGTCGTCAAGGTTCGTCCGGGAAGAGTGGTTCTTCGCACGGGTGCGCGAATCACCATTTCGCAGCAATCTCTTTTCGGGGACATCATCGACAGCTTGAACCCCGCGATTCAGGGGCAGGAATTGATCGATGCGGTCCGGGTTCTGGAACAAGCGGGGCTTCTCTCCGCAGAGGTGCAGTCGCAATGATCCAGGATATCGGCCTCGCTCCCAAATCGACTTCCCAGCAGAAGATGCAGCAGTTACAGGAACTGGCTCATTCGTTTGAGGGAATCTTTTTTCAGATGCTTCAGAAATCGATGCGTTCGACGATCAAGTCGAGCGGACTGATGGGGGGCGGACAGGCTGAATCGGTCTTCACCCAACTTTTTGACGCCGAGGTCGCAGAACGGGGTGCGCAACGCGGAAAGGGAACCGGTCTTGGAATCGCCGACTCGATCCTGAAAAAATATGGCCAGCGGATCATGAAGGAGGCAGCCCCGGAAAAATCAATCCGGGACTGGAAGGCGTGATGTTGACCTCCCTTGCGGACCAACTCTACACCGCCATGGAAGAAGAGCGTCTTCTTGCGGAAGAACTCCACGGATATGGGCTTCAAAAAAAGGACGCCCTTGTTGCGGTCAATACATCCGTCGTGGATGAGCTGACGAAGAAAGAGCACCGGATTCTTATGACCCTTGGCTCTGCCGGAACCCTTCGGATGAGGTTGACATCCAAGCTTGGAGAAATGGTTGGTCTGGCGACCCCTTCCGTTAGCGAAATTGCCCAAAAACTTGGCGAACCACACTCGACGCGTCTTCGCTCCTCTGCAGATCGTTTGAAAGGGGTGTTGACGGAACTGGCGAAGATCACCAAAACGAATCAGGTTCTGACGAAAGAATCGATCGGTTTCATCAAAACTTTCTTTGGCCTTCTCGGCTCCAACAGTCAGGAGAATGTTGGTTATTCCAAACCGGGGTACTCTACTCCTTCGGCCCCCGGCCGGTTGATGATTGATGAGGTTGTCTAGATGGCGCTCTTGACCTCCCTCAATACAGCGATCAGCGGTCTCAATGCTGCGATGGCGGCACTCCAGACGACCGGCCATAACATTGCAAATGCCTCCACCCCAGGGTATTCCCGCCAGAGGGTCAATCTTGCTCCGCGCCGTCCGCAGGATATGGTCAGTTACCAGATTGGTCGAGGCGTCGATGTTCGTAATGTTCAGCGGGTCGTCGATGTTGCCCTGGAAAGCCGGTTACGAGAGGCTTCTGCTGATCTTGGGGAGATTGGCACGCGGAGCAATATGCTCCAGAGGGTGGAATCTCTTCTTAACGCGATGGACGACTCTGACCTTGGCGGTCAAATCTCAAACTTTTTTAATTCGATTCAAGACTGGTCGGGCGCGCCGGACGATTCGTCCGCACGATCGACCGTTCTTCAATCGGGTCAGACGCTATCGGAAACGTTCCATTACTTTTCCGAACAGGTTCGCATTCTCCGCGAGCAGTCGAATGATGAAATTTCTGTCACCGTTGATGAGGTCAATCGCTTAACAGGCGAGATTGCGGAGCTCAACAGCAGCGCTCTTATGGCAGAAAAAGGGGGACTCGAGGCAGGGGCCGCAAATGATATCCGTGATCGACGAGATCTTCTCGCACGTGAGTTAAGTGGACTGATCGGATCGACCGCGCACGAAACGCAGACCGGGGAAATGAATGTGATGGTGGGCAGTGCTTTCCTCGTCTTTGGGCAGCAGGCGTATGATCTGACGACGAACGAAACGGTGGTCGATGGCCTTCTTGTCGAAACCCCCGTTTTTGCGAATGGGGCGGCAACCGTTTCCAATCCGGGGGGCACTCTGGGGGGCCTCGTCGACAGTCGGGATACCCTCCTTCGAAATATTCAGCAAGAGATGGATGTGCTTGCCCATTCGATGATTACCCAGTTCAACCGGGTTCAGTCGACCGGGCAGGGACTGGAACGTTTTGATTTTCTCACGAGTACGGGTTCGATGTCGGATGCATCTCTTCCTGTTGCGATTGCCGGAACGGTGACCTCTGCATCAACCCGGACGAGCATCAACGATACTTCCCTGATCGGTGCGACGAATATTACGGGGCGTGAAGTGCTCATTCTCAGCGGGGAGAACGTTCTCGAAAAGCGGGTGATCACCGATTTTGATTCGATCAACGGAACGATCTTCTTTGACGGTGAACTCCCTGCGGATATGACGATTCGGGATCAGTTCCAGATCGGGGAACTCGATTTCCAGGTCACCAACGGAAGCTTTAACTTCGTAGTTACCAACGAGTTAAGTGGGTCGCAGCAGTCGTTTAATATCGAGGTTGACCTGGATGGGATCGGAACAGATACCTCGTTGAACGATATTGTGACGGCGATAAATAACGCTCTTCCTGGGTCGACTTCGATTCAACCAGATGGTCGATTACGAATCGATTCTCCGACGCAGGATGTTCGTTTTCACTTTTCGAATGACACCAGCGGCTTTGTTGCCGCAATGGGGTTGAATACCTTTTTCAACGGTTCGGATGCCGAGTCGATCGAGGTGAACAATGCTCTCTTTACCAATCCCAACCTTCTTTCACAGGGACAGTCAGCCAGTGAAGGGGACAACACAAACGTACTCGCCTTTGCCACTTTGCGGGCGGAAGGAGTTGTCAGCGGGCAGAGCTTCGAAGACTTTTACCACGCGATGGCGGGAGACCTCGGAAGTCAGTCGCGTGAAATGCAGAACCGAACGGAGAACCAGGCGCTAATAGCGCAACAGATGGATAACCAGCGTCAGAGAGTCTCCGGCGTAAACGTGGATGAAGAAGCGGTCAAAATGCTGGAGTATCAACGGGCGTACCAGGCTTCGGCCCGGTTTATCTCGGTCGTGGACAAGGTCCTGGAGTCGCTTTTCAATGGAATCTAAATCATTTTGTAAGAGGACGCCGGTCGTAACGGCGTAGAGGAAAGATGGTATCGATCGGATCAAACCCGGGAATGTCGTTCGTCAGTTCGACCTTTTCCCGCGTCTCCTCGGTGCTCTCCCGGAATATTTTCCTCGGGAACATGAGAAGCAACCAGGCGGAAATGCTTCGGATTCAGGAGCAGTTGTCCACGGGGCGTAGTATTCTTCGTCCTTCGGATGACCCGGTCGGGGCGCACCGGGTTCTCGACTTTACTCTTCGCATCAGCCGGGACGATCAATACATCCGGAATCTCGATGCCGGAACGGCCCGTCTGACCGTCTCTGATGGGACGACGGAAAACGCGAATGAAATTCTCAACCGTGCCCGGGAAATCCTTCTTCAGCAGGTGCAGAGTACCGCGACCACGCAAACCCGCGAAGCGGCCGCGAATGAAATTTCGACTCTTCTGGAGGAAGCGGTCAATCTCGGCAATACCAAGATGCAGGGGCGTCATATTTACGGGGGATCCCGGACCGAGAGTGAGCCGTTCGTCTTTGTGGGGGGATCGGTCGCTTTCCTTGGCAATACGAATGAATTCAATACCGATGTTGCCGATGGGCTTCGCCTTTCGACCAATATCGATCCCGACAAGGCCTTTGGTGTCTTTTCAGAGGGGATCGAAGGGGCAAACTTGGTCTCCGGTACGCCGGGATATCTTCAGCCGATTGATCTCGATCCTCGGGTGGCGGTGGAAACAAAGCTTGCGGATCTGAATGAAGGGGCGGGCGTTCGTACCGGTTCTCTTCGGATTACAGGGCCTTCCGGGAACGCGTTCGTCGATCTTGCGAATGCCGAGAACGTAGAAGATGTGATTGATCTCATCAATGACCAGACCACAACCACCGGTGTGACGGCTGCAATTAATGCGGCTCAAAATGGGTTGGAACTGACTGCGGCGGGCAATATTACCGTCGAAGAGGTGGGGGGAGGTCTTGCCGCGGCCGATCTGGGAATCAAGGTAACGAATGCGGGTACCCCTGTAACGGGTACCGATCTCGATCCTAATATTACATCCACGACCCTCATGGGAGATCTCTTTGGGGGTACCGGTTTTGATACGACCGGTCTGACGGTTTCGAATGTAACGGCGACTTCTTCCTTCAGCTCAACTTTTGACGTGGGAACTTTCGGCTCGTCTGTAACCGTTGGGGAGGTCTTGAACCAGGTTAATAATGCGGGTCTTTTCGTCGATGCACGAATCAGTGAGACCGGGACAGGGATCGATATTTTCTCCCGCCTTTCTGGTGGGCGATTAACGATATCGGAAAATGGCGGCACGACCGCTTCCGAACTGGGACTCCTTTCCACGGCCGCGCGGGCCACTCTCGGGAATCTCAATAATGGACTCGGCGTCGGAACGGTCGAGGGGGATGATATTCGGATTACCAAAATGGATGGTTCGGACCTCTTTATTGATGTGGATGAATCGACCACCGTGCAGTCCCTGGTGGATGCGATCGATGCGGATCCTGGGCTAACGGCCATCTTGACGCCCCTCGATGAAATCTCGATTACCGATACGACCGGTGGGACCGCTGGAAACCTGACCATCGATAATTTTAACGGAAGCTTTGCCGCAACCAACCTTGGAATTGCGCAATCCACCACCGGTCAGATTGATGGAATTCCCTTGGTCTTTGCCGGCGTGCAACCGGTCGGGGTCTTCACTTCCTTGGTGCAACTGCGGGACTCCCTGCTGGCGGATGATGCGGTGGCGATCAACTCTTCCGGTTCGTTGATCGATCAATCACAGAAAAATTTACTCGAGACCAGAGCGCAGGCGGGATCCCGTTTGAGCAGTCTTGAACTGACGAAAAATAGAATTCTGACGGAGAAATTAGAATTGGAGAGAATTGTGTCGGGGACCCGTGATATCGATTTTGCCGAAGCGGCGACCAAATTCCAGGTCCAGCAAACGGTCTTGGAATCTTCCCTTGCGGTCGCTTCCCGCATTCTACAGACGAGTATCTTGAGTTACTTATGATGATACAGACAACACGGTTTGGGGAAATAGAAGTCAAAGAGGAGCAGATCTACTCCTTCCCCTCAGGAATTCTCGGTTTCCCGGATCTGAATAAATTCCTGATCTTTGCTCCAAAACCGGGGCCGTTCCAGTGGCTCCAGTCGATCGAGATGGGTTCTCTCGCTTTTGTGGTGAGCGATCCCTCTCTCTTTTTCCCGGACTATCGTGTTTCGGTTCGTCCCCCGGAACTGGAATCGATCCAGCTTTCGGATGTGAAAATGGGGGTCGTTCTGGTCATCTTGACCGTTGGGAAGGGGGGCGTCTCGGATATCACCGCAAACCTGCAGGGACCCCTGGTTTTCAACAGTCATGCAAAGCTCGGCAAGCAGCTCGTGCTGATTGATTCAGGGTACACAACAAAACATCCTTTGGTGACGGAATAACGATGCTGGTTCTTACACGTGCAATAAACGAAGCGATCATGATCGGCGAGAATATCGAGATCACGATTGTCGACGTGAAAGGCGACAAGGTCCGGATTGGAATCCGGGCCCCCCGGCAGACGCCGGTTCACCGGAAGGAAGTCTATTTGTCAATTAAACAGGCCAATATTGAAGCAGCCCAGGCTACGCCCGAATCCCTCGAGGGATTGAAGGGTTTGATGGATCGAAAAAGCCCGGGCAAAAAAGATCAGGAGGATTCTCATGGGGCTTCGGATTAATTCGAACATCTCTTCGATGGTTGCCTTGCGCAATCTCAACGCAACGGATAGTCGACAGGCACGATCCTTTGAAAAACTTGCCACCGGTCTTCGAATCGTCCGACCTCAGGATGATCCGACCGGTTTGGCTGTTTCGGAATCGTTGCGTGCACAGACGAGAGCGTTACAGCAGGTGACCGAAAATGCCCGTTCGGCGGAGAATCTGATCAATACCGCCGATGCCGCCCTTTCGAACGTGAGTGATCTCCTCAACAATGTTCGTCGATCCGTTCTGGCCGCCATGAATGATTCGATGCCCCCCGAAGCGATCTCTTCGGAACAGGATTTTGTCGATGAAGCGATCGAGACTCTCGGTCGGATCGCGAGTACAACGAGGTTTGGGGATATTCCGCTTCTGGATGGGCGTGCCGGGTTTGAGATGGAATCGATCGATACCCAAATCCGGGCGATCAACGCTGAGGAAGTTCGCTTCAATCCGGTGACGGAAGTAACCAATTTTTCCGTCGGAGTGACGACCTCGGCAACACAAGCCTCCCTTTCTCTTACCGCTGGGGTATCCGGTGGCGATGCGATGATCGAAATCCAGGGTCCGGATGGCACGGCGACGGTAAGCATGATGGATGGGGCAACGGTAACCGATCTGGCGAATGCGATCGATTCTGTTCGGGAATTTACCGGGGTCTTTGCGTCAGGGAACGATATCTTTACAGAAGAATACGGTTCGGAGGCCGCGATCCGGATTCGGAATATTTCGGGATCGGGTACCGTGAATACGACGATTCCTCCCGGGGGGGTCACGACCGCACAAGGGGTCGATGTGGTGGCGACCTTCATGGGTGAATCTTTTACGGGGAAAGGAAATCGTCTTTCTCTCGATACGGAAGGATTCCGAGGGACGGTGGAACTGATGCCCGATACAGCGAGCGGAACGGATTATACATTCTCTATCCGAAGATCCGGTCTTCTCCTGCAGATGGGAATTGAGGCGAATTTCGAAAGTCAGCTTACCGTTGGGATTTCGAGCATCAATCCCGATCATCTCGGTATTGCGGCCATAACCATCGGCGGGGAAGAAATCGAGGGTCTTCTTTCAAGTCTTCATACCGGGGCGGGGAACGATCTCGTTACGGATCCTGAGAATGCCCTCAGGATTCTCGATCGGGCCATGATGCAGATCAGTGAGATTCGTGGCTCTCTGGGTTCCGTTTCCCAACATATTCTTCAACCGACCCAGAGATCAAACGAAGTCGCGATCGAAAATCTGATGGCGGCAGAATCTTCCTTGCGGGATCTTGACTTCGCTGAAGAGTCGGCGGAGATGGCTCGAAACCAGATCCTGTTCCAGGCAGGGACCTCTGTGCTCGCCTCCGCATCCACGTTACCACAGACGATTCTCGAACTTTTGAAGTAACTCTTTTTCGCTTTTTGAAATCGAAGTGTTTTTTTTCGTTCAGGTTTTCTTCGGCCTGCGACGATACCGTCTTATGGTTGGCCGAGCGTGGCTTGTTCATTTCTAAAAGGAGGTGCTGATAAAGGATTGTTAATTAAGGGCGACCCCGACGCATCGGGGACGGCGTGTGGAATGACGCCGGCGGGAAACCTCTGATGGGGATCTGAGGAAGAACGCAGAATCATTCCGGGGGATCGAGATATGGCACTCCCGGGCCGTATCGATCCCGTGTGAACAAGGACGTTTACACGGACGACTTTGCTTAGGCAGGGTCGCCCACTTCGTCAAGGAGGATGAAGATGGGACTGAGAATTAACACCAATATCAGTTCGATTACAGCTTTACGGGTTCTGAAGCAGAACCAAACGAAACAGGCAAGTTCACTAGAAAGACTCTCCACCGGACTTCGGATCAATCGCGGTTCAGATGATCCATCAGGTCTGGTCATTTCGGAGCAGTTGCGTTCCCAGTTGAAAGCGCTCGATCAGAGTATCAGCAATTCGCAGAATGCAACCAACCTTCTTAATGTCGCCGATGCGGCTCTGCAGGAGGTTTCAAATCTGCTCGTCGAGATCCAGACGTCGATCACGTTTGCCCAGAACACCGGCGGGTCAACGCCGGAACAGATCGCGGCAGAACAGGATGCAGTGGATCAGGCGATCTCTGCAATCGATCGAATCGCGACTACCACAAGATATGCGGACCGCCCGCTCTTGAACGGGCAGGCGGCTTATCAGACAAGCGGAAATGTGCCGGACTTCTTTGATGATGTAAACATCAAGTCGGTTGCATTTGCGAGTAATACATTTGAGCGGACACTGGATGTGGAAGCCCAGATAAATCCACAGCGTGCAGAGATCCGTATTGATGCTGCGAGCGTTTCTGCTGGTGGCTCAGCAACGGTTCGGATTTCCGGGGCTCGGGGAACCGAAACGATCGTCTTGAATGCAAACTCGAATCACCATGATATCACTGCAGCGATCAACAGTGTTGCGGGGCACACGGGTGTCTTCGCCAGCGCGTCGACCGGTGCGGGTACTGGGCACGTTCTTCTTCGAAGTGAAGGGTTCGGTACGAGCGAGAACATCAAGATCGAAGGGGTCAGTGGCCAGTTGGACGGCACGATCCGGGTTCTTGAAGATGGAGTCGCGTCCGCGGCCGGTGCTGGCGGTTTTTACAGTTCTTCTGCCGGTGGTGGCATCGAACAGGTCAATTTGACCTCAGGGCAAGCGGTCCTGGATCGGGGTGCCAATGGTACGGTTACATTTGAAGGGCAGGTCTTCGAGAGTATCGGTCGTAAATTCAACATCTTGACGAAGACGGCGGAGTTCTCCTTCAACGTAGATCCGGACATGATAACCAATACAGCAAGTGCTGCTGCGGGTCTACCAGGCCCTGGTATTTTCCAATTGCAGATTGCAAACACCGGCCTCTCCTTTCAATTAAATTCACAGCCGATTGCGACGGACAAATTGGCCCTCAGTATCAATGCCATGACGACGTCGAATCTTGGTATGTCGGAAATTCGAGATCGAATTGCCGAAGCGGAAGTAGGCTCATCGGCTCCCGGTGCTGGGGGCACCATGACGATGGGAGGAACTCTCAATTCCATCATCACCGGTAACGGAAACGATCTTTTTGAAGATCCGACCAATGCCGCCCGCATTGTATCGTCCTCAGTCCTTCAGGTGGCTAAGGTAAGAGGGTATCTCGGTGCGGTTACTGCGGATGCTTTGACGCCGAATATCAATGCTCTGAGCGTTGCAGTTGAAAGTCTCAGTGCCTCGTTGTCTGACCTCAGGGATGTCGACTTCGCGGAGGAGACGAGTTCATTCACTCGTTCCCAGATTCTGTTCCAGTCTGGAATTGGTGTCTTGGCGTCAGCCAATACGCTGCCCCAGTCTGTTCTTCAACTCCTGGGCGGGTAATCCATTAGGAGATCCCCCGGGAGACCCCGGCTCAACTCTTCGTGAGTTGGCCGGGGTTGCTCCCGGCTTAAGGGAAGCATAGGTGGGGGGCCTCCGGGGTTTGCCCGGGGGCCCGAAACCGAACGGAAGCAGGACGGACAGTTGGTGGTATAGGGAAGTAACGAAAGTGCTCCGGAGGGCCGGAGCGAAGAAGTCAGTACTGAAGTAAGTTGTACAGTTGGACGATAACTTATTATGGCCTTGTGGAAGACCGAACGGAGTCTGCAACGCAGCACATTCCCGGGGGATCGTGGATGTGAAGCGTGTGCTCTGTTTCCGATTCCATGAGATCCCCCGGGAGACCCCGACTTGGTCCTGCCGGACCGGTCGGGGTTGCTCCCGGTTTTTTTTTCGTCTGACGAGGGTCAAGGGTAGGAGAGGTTATGAAGGTAGTTACTACCTGTCCCATGGAACAGGGATCTGGCATTTCGGAAACATTCCCCACCTGGTCGCGTTATCGCTATTTCCTTCCCTTCCTTCGGAACCGTCGTGTTCTTGAGGTCACGTGGGGGGAAGAGAAAAGTACCGAATACATTTCGGGACTCGCATCTGAGGTTGTCACAAGCGATCGGGGGGTTCCAGAAGGGTCGGAACCGTTCGATCTCGTCCTCGCCCTTGGGACAATGGAAAATAAGGAATCTCTTTCCTCTATTATAGGGGAATACCGAAAGGCTCTCGGGGAGAAAGGTCTTCTTGCCGTCACCGTGCCCAAAGGGTGTGATTCGACCGGGTTTCAGGAAGTGGTCGGGTCGAACTTCCCCTATTTCCATTTTTTCCATCAGTTGGCCCAGGAACCGTGGGATGTTGTTCCGGGATTCACGGAATCGGGACTCTCCTTGATTGCGGTCTGCAGTGCTTCCCCTGTCGAACCTTTGCTCGGGGATTCCCTCCGAAAAACGGGGATCGTGATGGTGGTTCACAATAACTACAACTATTCGAATCTTGCGATGCGCAGTCTCGGGACGTTC
>PVBE012167602.1_pt1 | contig 14523 bp, 13 predicted proteins | sample 1631181 | NCBI WGS metagenome assembly PVBE01 (sample SAMN08397723, study PRJNA350692) | Marine metagenome, whole genome shotgun sequencing project. | isolation source: water | place: Pacific Ocean | collected 2012-04
CCCCGGGGCCGGTCGAGTAGATCCGCGGCCCCAACGTCGAGCCGGCGGTAACACGATCGCCGTACGTAAGCACGTCGGTGGTACCGGTCTGCGGATCCCGTGTGGTGGTAACGCCGTACGCCAGGTTCGCCAGGAACATCCAGGCCTGGCTCTTGTGAACACCCCACGCCGGTCGCATGTGCGCGTGCGTGTCGACGAACCCGGGCGCCACCGTCTGGCCGGAGATGTCGATCTCGTCGGCACCGGAGGGAATGTCCACGTCACCACGGCGACCCACCGCGACGATGCGATTGTCGCGCACCACGATGTCGGCGTTTTCGATGATCTCGTCGCCGTTCATGGTGATGGCGCGGCCGCCCCGCAGCACCACCGTACCGCTCGGCATGTCTCGCAACACGTCGACGATGATGCGTTCCTCGAGGGGCTCGTACGCGGGCTCTTCTTCCTCTTCTTCGGCCTCTTCCTGCTCGCCCTCCGCCGCCTCGGGTTCGGTCTCCTCCGTGCCAGCGGCCTCCGCCTCGGCCTCGGCCTCCGCCTCGGCGGCAGCTTCCGCCGCTTCCGCGGCTTCGATGTCATAGACGAACTGGGCGTTGCCGATGGACCAGTGCACGGTGTTGCCATCGCGTCCCCAGGCGGGGAACTGCGCCCCGATACTGGTCAGCCGACGCACCGGCACGATGGCGTTGTCGGGGTTGGCCACCGACACCGTCGGCGTGTCACCACCGACACGCGGCACCGTCACCACGTAGAGGTCCTGGCCCACCTGCGCCAGCGCCGAGCTTCCCACCGGTGCCATCTGGATCCACTCCGCGGTAGGAGCGTTCTGCGAGCCCGGCGCGGTGCGACCGCGTACCTGCAGGTGCGCCTTTTGGTCGGTGCCGTCCCAGCGGATCGAGACCAGGCCCTCGCCGCGCTGGTTGAGGTAGATGCGCTCACCGTCGGCGGTGAAGTGCGGATTAGTGCGCCCCTCGGTGGGGGCGATCCGGGTCCAGTCGCCGCCGTTGGACGGGATCCACACCAGATCAACGGCGGCACCGAAGGCGCGCGTGCCGGTGGCGTCCTCGAAGTTAGTCGCCGGGCCACGCACCACGACGATGCGTTCCCCGTCGGGCGACCACACCGGGTTCTGGTAAATGCCCTCCTGCGAGGTCAGCCGTACCGGTGCGCCGCCGGCTGCGCCGGCACGATAGATGGCGCCGTTCTCTTCGAACGACCAGGTAACGAAAGCAACCGACTGGCCGTCGGGCGACCACATGGGATGCGCCTCGATGACGTCGCCACCGTTGTCGGTGATGCGTCGCGGCGCACCACCCGGCCAGTCCATGACGTAGACGTGGTCGAGGCCGACGAGGGCCAGCTTGCTGCCGTCGGGCGACGGCACCGCGTCGCGAACCTGTGTCACCTGGAAAGTGGCGTCATCGGAGATCGCGTACTCGAAGAAGACGGCCGGGCCGTAAGCGACCTGCTCATCGACGCTGAAGGGAATGATCGACGCCTCCGAGCCATCCACCGGCACGCGCCAGATCTTGCCGTCGTAGGTGGTCACCACCTCGCGCGAGTCGGGGGTGAACGACATGCCCGGAAAGGCGTCACGGGTGGCCATGGCCTCCTGGTCGTCGCGCTGCACCGGATACATCAGCCAGCGCTCGTCGCCGTTCTCGAGCTCGCGCAATCGTAGACCGGTCTCGGTTTCGAAGCGTGTGGCGTAGACCATCAGCTTGCCGTCCGGTGACAGCGTCGGCCGCACCGCCGAGCCGTAGCGCGACGTTCGCGTCACCTGCTCCCCGGTGTCGCGGTCGTAGTAGTAGATCTGGTACTGCGGGAAGATGGCGTTGTACTGCCAGTCGCCGCTGCGCCGTGCGAACCAGATATAGCGATCGTCGCTGCCGAAGGCGGCGCCGATGGTCTTGACGTTGGCGGGTTCGTCGATGAGCTGGATGCCGGAGCCCCCGTCGATGTGCCACATCCACAGCTTGCCGCGACGACCGAACGACTTGGTGGCGACGACGTACTCGCCATCCGGGGCCCATTCGGGAGAGCTGTAGGAGTTGTTCTTTCCCTCGGTGAGGGTACGGATCTCGTGCTCTCCTTCATCATCCCGCTCGTCGAGGTCGAGGACGTGGAGGTTCTCGCCACCCTGAGCGTCGGAGACGAACAGCACCTTGCGGCCGTCGGGCGAAAAGCGCGGCTGGGAGTCGAATTCCATGCCCGAGGTGATGCGCTGTGCCTGCCCGCCGGCGAACGGCAACAGGTAGAGGTCGCCGAGCAGATCGAAGACGATCCACTCGCCATCGGGGCTGACGTCGAGCGATACCCACGAGCCTTCGTCGGTCTCCAAATGGAAGCTGCGGCTCTCCTCGAGCGGCAGCGGATCGCGGTCGGCGCCGCCGCTGGAGCCCTGCCGCTGGCCGGCAAGAGCCGGGCCGGAATCGACCACCAGCGGAGCGATCAGGGCGACGGCGACAACGGATATCAGGAACGTGCGGATCTGCTTCATCGGTGTGCTCTCCCGTTTTGTGTCGACAACGGCTGCGGCAGGAAAGTACCACCAAAAAGATGTTCGGTCGCGGAGGCCGGTCGGGAATAGGTGTTCCGCCGCAGACGAGCGGCTACACTGGGGGCATGCGCCCCCGCAACTCCAACCGAGCGCTTGCCTACACGGTGGCGGGCCTCGCCTTGCTGACCACGGCCATGGTCTTCGGCGCAGGCGAGGGTTCGCCTGCCGGCGCCAAGATCAAGGCCGCGGTATCGGGTCTGTTTGCTGCCAACGGCGGACCTGCCGCAGCGGAACCGACCACGGCCCCCGCAGCACAGTACGGCCGCCGGCGGCGTACGCCGCCACGGTATCCGGACCCTCGCGCCCCGGCCGACGGCGACTTCGTCTTCGCCCGCGTCGAGTACGAGAAAGTGCGCGACGAGTTCCTCGGACAGGGCTGGTACACGGACTATCCGACCGGCGACCGGAACTTCATGACCCGTTTCGACGAGTTCACCGCAGCGCAGGTCAGCCGTACGGACTCCGGTTACCCCAACCACGTCGTCGTCGAGCTGTTCGACGAGGAGCTCTTCAAGTACCCCTTCATCTTCATGTCCGACGTCGGGACGGTCCGGTTCGACAGCATCGAGGTGGAGCGCCTGCGCGAGTATCTGTTGAAGGGCGGATTCCTGTGGGCCGACGACTTCTGGGGCTGGCTGGCCTGGGACTATTGGAGCCACGAGATCGGCCGCGTGTTGCCGCCGGATGAATACCCGATCTTCGACATCCCGCCGGAGCATCCCATCCGGCAGATGCTCTACGACATCGCCGAGATTCCGCAAATCCCGTCGATCCAGTGGTGGCGAAACTGGGGTCGCTACACCACCTCCGAACGCGGGGCCGAGTCCGCAATCCCACACCTGCGCGGCATCAGCGACAAGGACGGGCGGTTGCTGGTTCTCATGTCCCACGACACGGACATCGCCGACGGCTGGGAACGCGAGAACGACGACTTCGAGTTCTTCGACAAGTTCTCATTCCCGGCCTACGCGGTGGGCATCAACGTCGGCGTTTACGTGATGTCCCACTAGGCCCGGACTTCTCATCGGGCGACGCCGAGGCTGCAGCGCGACCAGACCGATCGCACGCTCACCAGGAGGTCACACAATCCCACGCTCCCCCTCCCCGCCCGTCCCACCCGCTACGGTCGCCCTCGTCGCCGCCGCGCTGTGCCTAGCCTCCTGCGCGGCGCCCGAGCCGGAGGCGGTGCGGCCTGAGGGCAATCCCTGGTTCGAGGTTCCCGAAGGCACGCCGGTGCGCGATCATCGCCTTCTCTCCGTCGATGAGCGTGACGGCTGGCTGGAACTTGTCCCCGACCTGGTGATCGACGAAAGGCGGGGCACCGACGAGTACTCGTTCGGGGAGGCCGCGCCGACCATCGCCCTCGACGACGCCGGGCGCTTTTTCGTTTACGACGCCAGCAACTACCGGGTCGCTGTCTTCAGTTCGGCGGGCGAGTTTCTCTACCGGTTCGGCAGCCGCGGCGAAGGACCCGGCGAGTTCAGCGGCGCCGTGCGCCGACCGATCGGTTTTCTGGACGACCGCTTGTTCATCTACTTCGGTTATCGTCGAGTCGGGTTCTGGACCCCCGAGGGTGATTACATAAGCGACTCCGAACACCGCGTCACCGACGCCCGCGTCGTCCCCTTGCAGGACGGCACCGTGCTCAGCAGCTCGATACTCAGGGACGCCGGCATCAACCAGCTCGCTTACACCGTCGCCCGCTTCGCGGTTACCGACAACGGCCTCCAGGAGACGCAGCGCTACGCGCGCATACACGCCGGGCTGCAGCCGAGCTTCGCCGCCGAGCACACCGGCGAAGCCTACGTGAGTACCGTCGGGCCCGCGACGGAAATCATCGCCTTCGATCCCGATGGCTCGGTCCGCTGGGTCTCCCGATTCCACGGGTCGGTTGGCCAATTCGTCATGCCCGTCGACCTGTTGCTCGACGGGCAAGGCCGCATCTACATGGTGCCTCGCCTCAACCGCGTCAAGGAGGTCCCCACACCGGTGATCCGCACCGTCGACGTGCTTTCACCCGCTGGCGAGCCGCTGGCCGCAGTCAAGATCCCCGACCTGCCGATCACCATCATGTGGCAGCAAGCGCGCGACCAGTTCGTATACGGCGTACAGGCTGACCCCGACACGTATGAGTGGCAGGTGGTCCGTTATACGCTCAACCTGCCCTTCGAGTAGCGTGAGACATCTCCAGCGTCGGCTCACGCTCGCCGGCCAGGGGCGATCCTGGCGCTGATCGGCGTGATCGTCGGCATCACTCTCGCGTCGATGGTAACCAGCAGCCTCTCGTTCTTCCTCTACGGCGTGGATCCCTTCGATCCGATCACCTTCGTGCTGGTCGCCGCCACGCTCCTTGCCGCGGCGCTACTTGCCACCTTCGTGCCGGCACAGCGCGCCACCCGCGTCGATCCACTGCGAGCGCTGCGAACGGAGTGACCCACCGGGAACGCGCCCGACAGGCGCCGATCCGAAGGAGGCCAACCGCGGGTCTGTTGGAGGCACCCCGCCGCGGTAAAGTCGCTTTTCCTGCCGACGCGAGGGCCTTTGATGGATGTTTCCCCGCCGGGACCGGCGGCCGAGCGAACGCAGTCGACGCTGCTCGTATGCATGGCCGCGTTGCTGCTGACCGGTTTCGGGCTTCAGTTGCTGCTGTGGTCGCGGCAGTGGGTGTACGGCGATCAATACGCCCTGCTGCTCTCGGCTATTCGCTATCTCGGCAGCGGCGAACTGGCCCCGTTCACCAAGGAAATGAGCGGCGGTGGTCGCATCGTCGGCGGATTGCTGCAGATCTTGATCGCCTGGCCACTCCGGCTATGGGCTGATTTTCGCGCCCCCGCCCTGGCCATGGGCCTGACCCAAGTAGGGGCGGTAGCCGTGCTCATGGCCGTTCTCGGCGCCGCCTACGACAGGCGCTTCGTTGTTTTCTTCCTCGCCGCTTACTGGCTCTCGCCGTGGCGTCTCTACCATGCCGGTGCCCTGTGGGAGCCTGGGTTCCTCTTCCTGCCGGCGGCGCTTCACATGGCCGCCGCCTGGCTGTTGCGGGCGCCGCCGGACGGCAACCGGCTCGAGGTCAATGGCAATGGACGCGAAGCGGCGCACGGCACCGCGACGACAATCGGCGCCAGCCTGCTGCTCGGCATGGTTCTGGTGGCGACGTCTCAGCTCCACGCATCGTTCGTCGTGCTCGTGGTGGCAACCGCCCTGCTGTGGCGGCAGGGGTTGATTCGGATCAACTTCTTCGGCTTCGTGGCAGGCGCAATCGCGGGTGGGCTCAGTCTTGCCCCGACGGTGGCGGCAATCCTCGACGGCGAGATGCCCGAGGTAGCACCGGCGATCGATCAACGCGTAGCCCTGCCCGTGTTGATCGTCAGCAATGTGGGCAAGGCGGTGATGTACTGGTTTCGGATGGGTTCCGCCGACATCGGCCGCCGGCTGCGGCAAACGGCCTGGTTGAGCGACACGCCGGCCGGCACCGAGGCCGCCGTTTGGCTGCCCTCTTCACTGGTTGTCGCGGTGTCTTTGCTTTCGATCGTGTCGGTTCTGATCGCGCTCGATGCCAACAGGCGGTATTTCCGCCGCGACGCGATATCGGGTCGGGCGGGCGCCGACTGGGTGCGCCGCTACGCTCTCGTGATGCTCGGCGCCGTGGCCGTTTTGGCGGCGGTCTCGCCCGTACCTCTGCAAGGGTGGCACGTCGTGATCGCTCTGCACGCTGCGAGCATCCCGACGGCGGCGTGGCTGGACCGAGCGTTCGCGCGCGGCGGAGCCCAACGTGTGCTCGGCGCCGTGCTCATCGTGCTGCTGGCGGCGACGAGCCTGCTTGTTGGCCTTGGTCATCCGACGTATCTGCGGCCGGACGCGGTACACGAAGCGCTCCAGGATCTTCCCGAAGAGCTGCGCCCTCTGATATCGCCGCGCTGACACCAGCGTCGCCGGCCTCCGCTGTGTCGATGCGGCGGTTATCCGGGTTGCGGCCGAGCGCGTTGTCAGAAGCGCAGCACGAGACTCTTCATGACACCGAGGGCGAAGTAGCTCTCGTAGGGCCCGGTGCCGGGCACTCCCTGCTTGTCGCTCAGGTCCCAGTTCCACTGGTACTCGGCGAAGACCCGCCAGTCGTCACCGAAGATCAACTCGGCACCGATGTTGCGGCGCGAGCCGATGTAGTCGGCTGCCCAGGTGTACTCCTGTTGCGGGATCGTGCGGCCGAAAATGAAGTAGGGGTTCCAGTAGATCGACGCGCGGCGCACAGGACCGGCCTCGATTTGTCGGCCGAGCTTCAGCGTGCCGCGGATCGCGTAGCGTCCGTAGCTGTCGCCGAAGAACTCGGTCTCCGGCTGGTCGAAGCGCCGCAAGTTGACGCTGACCTCGTTGTGCGACCAGCTGATGCCGCCCTCGAGGTAGCCGTCGAAGAACCACTGGTTGCTGGGGCCGAACTCGACATCGAGCCCCTTGCCGACGACGAACATGTTGTAGATCTCGTACGGGCCGCCGAGCTCGCCTTCCGAAAAGGTCCAATGGCCCTGGCCCTCGACGTACACCCACCAGGCGCGCGGCAGCAACAGCCCGGCACCGGCGTAGCGAACCCAGGCAACCTGCCCGAGACCCCACGACGAATCACCACCTGGAATGTTGCGTCCGTTGCCAGAGGCGAATTCGACGAACGCGAACACGCCTTCGATCACGGGAGTGTCGAAGCGACGGCCGCCGACCAGCGTGCCGTCGAAGAGGTAGCGGGCGCCGAGGGCGCGATCGTCATCGGCAGAGATCGGCAGCAGGTTGAGGCCGATGGACTTGTCGGCATCGCCCGGAGCCAGCGCCGCCTTCAGATCGAACTCGAGGAACCAGGGTCTGTCGGCATCGGCCGGCGGCAGGCCGGCCTCGAAGGGGCCCCGCGACGGCCCCACACCCTGCTGGGCCACGGCGGCCTCCGGCAGGGCAACCAACAGGACCAAGACGGTGGCGACAGCGTTGCGCAAGGCCTCGTGTCTCCTGGTCATCGGGGTCCTGTGAGTCGTGGAGCGTAGCATGCGCACCGATCTCGCCACAGCTTCGTCAACTTGACACCGCCCGTTTGCGTGTTCGCGGTCCTCATCACAGAATTGCCCCATGCTCCTCGCCACCTGGAACGTCAACTCGATCCGCGCCCGTGAAGAGCGACTGATCGCCTGGCTCGGGCGTCGCCGGCCCAATGTCGTCTGCCTGCAGGAGCTCAAGTGCACCGACGACCAGTTTCCCTACGACGCCATCGAAGCGGCCGGCTATCGGGCCGCGGTGCATGGCCAGAAGACCTACAACGGCGTCGCCATTCTGGCGAGGAGCGCCATCGAAGAGGTCACCACCGGCTTCGGCGACGGCGGCGATGAATCGCAAGCTCGCGTCATCAGCGGCACCGTCGAGGGCGCCCGCATCATCTCGGTGTACGTCGTCAACGGCCAGAGCGTCGACAGCGACAAATACGCGTACAAGCTCGCGTGGCTCGAGCGGCTGGAGACTTTTGTCGCCACACACGACCTCTCCGCTCCGCTGGGAATCTGCGGCGACTACAACATCGTTCCCGACGAGCGCGACGTGGAGAATGCGGATTCGTGGGCGGGCGGCGTGCTCTACAACGAGGATCTCAGTGCCCGCTTCCAGCGACTGCTGGACCTCGGCCTGGTCGACACCTTCCGCCGACATCACGAGGAGGGGGGGCTGTATTCGTGGTGGGACTACCGCATGCTGGGTTTCCCCAAGAACAACGGCCTACGCATCGACCACATTCTGGCGACGCCGGCGCTGGCGAACACGTCGACAGACGCCTACGTCGATCGCGACGAGCGCAAGGGGCAGAAGCCCTCGGATCACGCCCCCGTGCTCACGGCGTTCGGCCCCTGACAGCGACACCGACGCTGTCCATGGAGGCCCCTTGTCCATCCGGTTAGGATGGCGATGCGATCCACATCGCACACCGCAAGCGTGTCACCGTCGAGAATCGGGAGGTCACATGAAATCCGCCACCACATCGCGCTCGAGCGCGATCGGCCGGGCTGCCGCCGTTTTGGCAACCATCGCGTTGCTGGCCGCCGGCGCGGCGCCGCTCACCGCGCAGGAACAGGAGCGCACCGTCCGCGCGCGGGTCCAGGCCCACCCGGGAGGCCCGATCGAGGACGTCGAGATGAGCGTCCACGAGGTGCCCGTCGATCCGAAGAGCGTGTCGGCCCAAGAGGCCCGACTCGAGGACGATGAGCTGGTACTGGGCCTGGTGGTCGAGGGCCAGCCGATCGCCTATCCGATCCGCTACCTGTCGATGTTCGAGGTGGTCAACGACAGGGTCGGTGACACGCCGGTGGCTCCCACCTGGTGACCGCTCACCGGATCGGGCGTCGTGTACGCCCGCAGCGTCGGCGAACGTGAGTTCACCTTCGATTTCGCGTCCGGCTTGATCGACGACAACTTGCTGGTCGTCGACCGCGAAACCAACAGCGTTTGGTCGCAGCTCGCGGGCAAGGCGGTATTCGGCGAGATGGAGGGCACGCCGTTCGCCGCGATGCCGTCGATGCAAACCACGTGGAAGTTCTGGCGCGAGCAGAATCCGGACACTCGGGTGATGGTGGTCGAAGGCCGCGAGGGGCGTCCGTATCTATATCAGGACTTCACGCCGGGCGAGCGGCGCCAACGCGCCGGCGATCACGACACCTCGCCAGTGGGACTCGGCCTGGTGGTGGGCAGCGAGGCCTGGTACTTCCCCTTCCCCGAGCTCGACAAGGCGCGGACGCCGCTGACCATGGCCCTCGGCGGCCAGCAGGTGACCATCGGCTACAACGCCGACGGCATGGCGGCGTGGGCCACCGATGCCGACGGCAACACCTTGGTCACGGTGATCGCCTACGAGCGCGGCTGGAAGTCGTTCTTCCCCGAGACGAAGCGGTACGAGGCGGGACGTTAGCCCGGACATCTCGACAGGTGGCTACTGCGCGGAGGGCCGCGTCTCGTAGCGCGGCAGGTCGTCGTCGAGTTTCATCCAGTGCACCCGGCCGCGGGTGAACACGTGGTGGGTGGGCTCGACCACGCCCGGATCGTCGAGACTGCCTACAGTGAGATCGACGGTGCCGTCGTCCTCGCAGTGCCAGCCGATCTGCGAACCGCACGCGGAACAGAACCAGCGCTGCACGGGTCCCGGGTAGTGTTCGCTCTCGTAGCCGTAGCGTTGCGGTTCGCCGACCAGCCATTCGAACTCGGCGGCGTCTGCGGTGAACCAGGTGAGCACGGCCGCGCCACTGGCCTTGCGGCAGTTGTCGCAATGGCAGTGCATGGAGTCCAGCGGTGCGGCAGACAAGCGGTAGCGGACGGCGCCGCACAAGCATCCGCCCTCGGCCGGAAATGACATGAGGTCCTCGCAAAGCGTCGGAGGGGAATTGGTGATTTCAGCAGTCTACTTCAACAGGATGCTGGACAACCCCTTGGGCGCCGCCCTGAAGGGGTCAATCGTCCAGGTCGCGGTCGACGACGCCGACGTCGGGGACGTTCTGGTCGGCATCGGCGAGGATCTCGCGCACCGACGCGGCGTCTTCCTCGTGCACGTGCACGATGGCGCCGAGCGAGGCACGGCTGACGGCGCTACCCGCAGAGCCCACGGGGATGAGGCCGAGCGCCTCCTCGCCCTGCACGAAGTACTCGATGCCGGCCGACTCGATCAGCGAGGTGACGATCGGCAGCATCATGGCGTCGGTGGTGCGAAACACCGGGACGATCTTGGCGTCGGGCGTCGGCGCTTCTTCGGCGGGTAACGACGAGACGAGGCGCACCTGGCACTCGGCGCACTCGGTAATTTCGGGCCGGTACTCGGCGCCACAATCGGGACAGAACATGCGCGCCTCGCCGAAGCCTGGGGGCCTAACGCTCGTTGCGGCGCTGGCGCTGGATCTGACGACGGCGACGCCGACGGGCGGCGGCGGCCTTCAAGCGCTTCGCTTCGCTGGGCTTCACGTAGAAGCGGCGGCGGCGCAGGTCGCGCAAAATACCCGAGCGCTGCACCTCGCGGCGAAACTTCTTGATCGCCCACTCCAGACGATCGCCTTCCTTGAGCCTTACTTCGACCATGCTTTCTCCAACAAAAAAGGACCCGGGCTGTCCAACAGGTCCTCGAAATAACATCGGTATGTACACCGTATCGGGCGACACGGCTACCGCGTCGTAAAAGTAGCATGGGCCGCCACCGCATGCCACCACAGGGACCGCTACGCTACCCCCCCCCCGCTCGCCCAGCGAAAACGCGAAGAGGTGGCGCTGGGCGCGTACCAGCAGAAGCCCGTCCGAAATCGCCGGGGTCGCAAAGACCGCCTCGCCGACTGCGTTCGTGGAGACCAGGCGTAGGAACGGTCCGGCTTCGATGACGTAGATGTCACCGCTATCGCTGGCGACGTACAGCTTGCCATTCGACGCCACCGGCGACGCACTGAAGGTGACCGGCTTCGGCGCCTCGACCGGCACGACGTCGGTCACCGTCGGGTCGGCGGGTTCCGATGAGGAGGCCTCGGCGGGCACGATCTCCTGGCGGTATAAGGGGAGTCCCGTTCCGGCGTCGAAGCACGACAAGGTGCCGTCGCGCGACAGCAGAAACAGGTAGTTGCCCACCACAATTGGCGTAGCCAGCAGCGGGCCGCCGTCCGGCATGCTCCAAGCCACCTGGCGACTGGCGCGCCGCCCCTCCTCGAGCGAAATGTCGCCGGAGCCGCCCGGGCGAACGGCGTAGAACGGCTGCGTCGGCAGATACCCGGACCCGACGAAGATGAACCCGCCGGCGAAGATCGGCGTCGGCGCCGCGATCTCCGAGCTCGGCGACAACATCCACAGTTGTTCGCCAGTGGCGGCGTCATAGGCGCGGATCGCACGACCGCCGTTGGTGATGATCTCGGTGCGCTCCGGGGTCACCACCGCCGTCGGCGTCGCCCACGACGACACCTCGTCGCGCGGCGTATGCCAGCGCTCGCTGCCATCTGCGAGATCGAACGCGGCGATGAACGAGCCCCCGAACACGTCCACCTGCACGATGACCTGGTCGCCTTGGATGATCGGCGAGCTCGCCGTGCCCCACTGGAACGTGGGATCGAAAAACCAGCCGGCATCGAGGACCCCGAGATCGACTTGCCACAGCATGTTGCCCTCGCTGTCGTAGCAGAACAGCCCCTGCGAGCCGAACAGCGCCACCACGTGCGTACCGTTTGTTGCCGGCGTGGAATTGTTGAAGCTGCCCTTGCGCTGCCGGCCGGTGCGCGGCACACCCTCGGCGGCGGTGCGTTCCCACAGGACGTCGCCGTTGCGCTTGTCGAGCGCCATGATCACCCAGCGGTGCGTCGTGCGATCGACGATCGACTCGCGCGAGTCGGGCAACTCGGCGAGATAGCGCTGCGGTGGCGCCTCGCTCACCGCCGAGGTGATATAAACGCGGTCGCCCCACACCACCGGGCTGGCGTGGCCCATGCCAGGAATCTCCGCGCGCCAGGCGAGGTTGACGCCGTCGACGCCGCTGAACGCCTCCGGCAACTCGAGACCGTCGGCCACGCCACCGGCACCGGGGCCGCGAAAAGACGGCCAGTTCGACGACTGCGTCGGCGCTGCTCCTCCGCTCGCGGCCTGCGGACGCGCGGGCGCCGGGGCGAAGGTCGGATACGCGGTGAAAGCCGCGATGATCGCAAGGGCACGGGCCGAGCGCACGGGGCTCCGCATCGCCCTCATTGCTTGCTCATGCGCCGCGTGGCGCCCGCCTGGGTGAACGACATGCTGACGACGCGGCCGTCGCGCACGGTGAAACGGATGGAGATGCTCACGGACTGCTCCGAGATGAACGTCGCCTCTTCGATCGGCAAGAAACGCAGCGGGTTGCGCATGCCCGGAGGCCGTACCAATAACGCTCGGGTCTGCTCGTCGGCGATGATCACCAGCTCGTACCCCACTTCGTCGACGTAGCGCCCTTCGTACAGGCGCAGGCGGGCGGCGTCGATGGAGATGATCGGCGGCGGCGGCGGCACGGCCCCGGCGTCGATCAGCAGCAGCCCCAGCGGTTCGTTGCGCATCGCGATGGCCTGCCGCAGCGCCTCCGAAAGAACCTCGGCGGGCGGCACCTGCATGCGCAGCAGCTCGGCAACCTGCTCCACGTTGCCGGCGTCGACCGCCTGCATGAACAGCGCGTCGAAATCGACCGAGCCGGCGACGAACAGCATCGAAACAACCTCGTCCGAGCCGGCGAGGGTGGCCCATTCCAGCGGCGAACGCCCGTAGAAGGCATCGGCAAGGTCGGGATCCGCACCGGCGTCGAGCAACGCACGCACGACCTCGGCGTGCCCATTCAAGGCAGCGAGAATGAGCGCCGTAGCGCCGTATTCGTTGGCATCGTCGACGTCCACACGCTGCGCCAACAGCTCGCCTACCGCGCCGACGTCGCCGCTGCTGGCGGCGGCACGTAGCGCTTCACCCCCATCCGCCTGCAGCGCTCCCCCCACCGCGAGTGGAGGGCCGGCCAGTGCAACCAGGGCCAGCGCGACGGACGCTGCACTCAGCAGAGTCTTCTGCAATGAAATCATGGTGCTGCCGTGTCCACCCCAGGGAACCCTCTCACGACGGCCCGTCCAGCAGGATGCCAAGAAGCTCCCGGTGGTGCCGCCGCACAGCCGGCTTGTTGCCACGCCGCTATTCTCACAGTAAGTTGCACCGATCCGAGGTGTCAATGAAACGTCTAGACCGGGCATCTCAACGGGAAAGCAACTTTCCCGTTCCGAAGTCCGGGCCAAGGAGGATGTAATGGACGCTGGCAGCGCCGGTTGGACCTGGTTGGGGTTTGCCCTGATGACGGTGGTCTCGTGGGGCTGCTACGGCGTCTTCCTGCATACCGGGCAGATGGGCATGGCCGACCCCGTGAACGGACGCTACAAGGCGTTCCTGTTCGTCGGCATCGCTTACTTCGTCACCGCGGTGCTGGCGCCGCTGTTGATCCTCAAGCTCAACGGCGCGACCTGGACCTTCCCCGTCAGGGGCCTGACCTGGTCGCTGATCGCAGGCGTCGTCGGCGCCGCGGGGGCCTTCTTCGTGTTGCTCGCTTTCGGGTCTCGCGGCACACCGACGGTGGTCATGTCGATCGTTTTCGCCGGCGCACCGCTGGTCAACGCAATCGTCGCCTACGCGTTCCATCCACCCGCCGGTGGACTCGCCAACGTACGCTGGCAGTTCGTCCTCGGGATCGTGCTCGCAGCCGGCGGTGGAGCCCTTGTAGCCCTCTACAAGCCGGATACAGTGGCGCCCCCCGCGGCTCCCGCCGCTGCTGTGGCGAGCGATAGCAGCGGGTCGGCACCCTGACACGGTCTACGGGCTAGCCGCGGGCACACCGTGGTAACCTCTGGGCTATCCCCAACAACCGCTCTGTGGCTACTCGTGCCCGCACGACCTGTTCCTCGTCCGGCCGTCGGCGGGTGGGCGTTGCAGCCGCAGGCATGCTTCGAACACGGGACCCCGAGAAGATGCACTCCAAGCTTGTCTCCGTACGCGATATCAGCGGCGCTGTCGGCGCCTGGTCGGCGCGTATCGGCGTGGTGCGGGTGGAATTCGGCGCCGGGGCGATTGCGCGGCTGGGCGAGCTCGTCGGCGAGCTCGGAGGTCGCCGCGCCATGGTGGTCACCGACCGCGGCATCGAAGCCGCCGGTCACGTGGACCGCGCCCTGGACACCTTCGCCGGCTCTCCGATCGAGCCTTTCGTGTTCGACGGGCTCGAGGAAAACCCCACGACGGAGCACGTCGAGGCGGGCCGCGACTTCGCCGCAACACACGAGATCGACCTCATCGTCGGCCTCGGCGGCGGCAGCGCCATGGATTGCGCCAAGGGCATCAATTTCCTGCTGACCAACGGCGGCCGGATGGAAGACTACTGGGGCGTGGGCAAAGCGTCGCAGCCGATGCTGCCTTCTCTGGGGATTCCCACCACCGCCGGCACCGGCAGCGAG
>PVBE012725992.1_pt1 | contig 14523 bp, 9 predicted proteins | sample 1631181 | NCBI WGS metagenome assembly PVBE01 (sample SAMN08397723, study PRJNA350692) | Marine metagenome, whole genome shotgun sequencing project. | isolation source: water | place: Pacific Ocean | collected 2012-04
GACACGGACACGGACACGGACACGGACACGGATACCGACACCGACACCGGTGGCAGCTCGGAGATGACCTTGCTCGGTGCGGGGTGGAGCTTTGGTGAGTGTGGCGGCGGCTGTGTGGGTACTCTGAGTATCAGCGGGCCTGACCTCACATACGTGGTGACCAGTCACGAGGGAGATGTGGTCGGGGCCACGACAGCGAGGTTTACAGCCTTGGGCCGAACTGAGCTCGATGCGGTGGAGGCAGCACTGCCGCTGATTGAGTCTATCGATCCTATCTATGGGTGTCCGGACTGCGCGGATGGTGGCGCGGCCTGGGCAGTGGTGTCCTCGGGATCCACCACCCTGACGAGCACCTACGAGTACTTCGTGCCTCCGGCAGTGTGGGTGGACACGGACGAGTACCTGTTCAATGTGATGGCCAGGATGGAATCCTGTATCGATGAGTGGTACCTGACGGTCGCAGAGGACTGCGTTCCATTCTAGGTGCGCCTATCCCTTCCTCTGGACCTTGTGGGGCTACCCGTCCTCGGGCCACAGCGCCAGCATGACCGCCTCCGCCAGGAAGCTGTGCCCCTTGGCTGTGGGGTGCACCATGTCCTGCAGCGCTGCGTCCTTGGAGAGGCCGCTCTTCACAATGATGGCTGGCCCATCGATAAGCGGGCTGTTCGATGCCTCTGCCACCCGGCGCATGGCTGCCCGGTAGTCTACAAGGCGGGTTCCAGGAGCATCCGGCTCCTCCACACCGTACCGGGGGCTCTCGGGAAAGTCGGACTCTGTAAACGGGATGACCAGCACTGCCTGCCCGCCGCCTGCCTGCTGCCTGGCCACCATGGCCTTCATGCAGGCCTCATAGGCTGGCGCCTCGTGATTGGGCCGCTTGCGCCAGATGCGCATCTGCAGGGTACCTGCTGAGATGAGCCGTCCAAGACCTGTGTTTGCCAGAGGCCCCAGTCGCTGCTCAGCCATCACTCGATCGTCGGGCGAGGCTCTACGAAAGTCGCTGTGCATGTTGTAGCTGACCAGCACATCGGGCTTGAAGTCGCTTTGCAGCCGCGCGATGAGGGTGGTGGACTGAGGGCAGGTGTAGCCAGGCACGCCGCCATTTTGTACATCTGCAAGCTTTCGCGAGACCAGCCGCTGTGCCAGCTGGTCGGGCAGCGTCTGCCGGTCTCTGACACCGTCGCCGAAGACCGAGGAGTCGCCCACCACCAGAATGCGCACCGCGCTGGCATCGGAGATCGGTGCTCGGCCGCGGAGCCCCAGTGCATTGATCCTGGCGGTGGTCCCCCGCCAGTCCATCACCTGGTCGAGCGGCAGCGCCCACCCAAGCTCCGGGTCGGCGATGAGGTGGTCCTCTCGGGTCGGTGGCTCTGGGATGACCCACCGCCCCACGGCCTCGAGGGCAGCGAGGGTCCCAGCCGTGGCGGCGAGGACGAGCAGTAGTCGAGAGCGGCGCTTCGTGGTCATGTCAGCTCTCTGGCGAGTCTACCGCGATCCACTTTTGCATTGTGCCTGGGATCCACCGGCACCGCCTTCACCTCGACGGGGCGGGCACCGGTGGCCTTGGCCACGCTTGCCTCCCAGTCATCCGGAGGACTGGAGAGCTCCACTGCGATCACGGGCTTGCCCTCCAGGGCCACGAGCCCGGCCCGGCGCACAAAGGGTAGCTGCTCAGCCGCCCCTTCAGCCTGGAGCGGCCACAGGCCGGCCACATCCTCGCCCACCCGGCCCACCAGCCACAGCTCGCCATGCGCATCGAGGAAGCCGGCATCTCCTGTGCGGTGCCAGATGGTGTCTCCGTCCCGCACCTTGGTTCTTGCCTCGGCCTCTGGATCATCGAGGTAGCCCGGGTTGACGTGGGGCCCGGCCACCAGGATCTCGCCTGGCTGGTCCTCGGGGCCGTCGATCCGCACCTGGATATCCGGCACCGGTGTGCCCACCAGAGCGCCGTGCCCCTGGGCCTCGGCACGCTCCAGGCGGTCGCGGTGGGTGCGGGCGTCCAGCACCGCGATGGGCTCTGCCTCGGTGGATCCGTAGACGATGTGGAGCGCGGCATTGGGTGCCACGCGGGCCAGCTGGTCGATGAGCCCTGCGGGCACCCGGGCCCCGCCGGTGAAGATGTGCTCGAGGCCGCCCAGGGTCTGGCCTGTCTGCTCGAGCCTGTCTGCGAGACGCTGGAAGAAGGCCGGGGAGCCGGAGGTAGAGCGCACCCCCTGGTCGACTATCTGCCGGAGGATGGGGTCGGGGTCCACCTGGCCCACCTGCCGCAGATCGGCGTCTGGAATCACGCAGGTAGCACCGCCGGCCAGCGAGTGGAGCAGGAAGACCGGGAGGGTCGGCAGGTCTACATCGCCGGGTCCGAGCGCCATGTGGCCTGCCAGCACCCGGTGCTGGGCCAGCAGGAAGCCGTGGCTGCGTGCGATGGCCTTGGGCGCACCGGTGGTGCCAGTGGTGAAGGTCAGGAGTGCCGGGTGCTCAGCGGTGTCCACGGCGGGCACCGGGCCGCACAGGCTGGAGAGCCGCTGAGCCGGGAGAATGGAAAAGCCCGTCGAGACCTTGAGTCCCAGCCCGCGGAGGCTGGCGTGCTTCAGGCGGAGAAGCTGTGCCTTGCCGGAGCCGATGAGGCCCACCGGCGGGTATCGCTCGAGGATGCTCTCGATGGGGCCCGATGGATCGATGAGCATCGCGGTGGCACCCAGGTGGAACAAGGCCAGTAAAGAGACGTAGAGATCGATGCCCATCGGCACCAGGAGGAGCACGCGGTCTCCGGGCTGTACGCCCTGGGCTGCAAGCCCGCCTGCCACTCGGCCCACCTCCTCGCTGAGCTCAGCGAAGCTCAGCGAACGTCCGCCTGGCTCCACCAGGGCGGGCTCTTTGGACTCACTGAGTAGCTGGACGATGTTGTCCATGGGCTCAGGCCAGGTCTTTTTCGAACAAGGCGTACTCGCGGATGATCTCGCCTGCGTGTGCCGAGATCTGCCGCGAGTGGCTCCCTGTCCACATCAGGGCGTGGATGCCGCCGCCGGTCCAGCCTGCCGTGTGGGCCCGGCTGTGGACATTGCCCACCAACCACGAGCCCAGGCCGAGGGTGCGCCACTTCGGGTCGACCGCCAGGGTCTTCACCACGAACTGCTTGAGCTGTGGGTTGGGTCGATCTGGGATGGCGAAGCAGTACCCAGCCATCTCGCCCTCTGGGCTGCACGCCACCACCACCAGCTCTGGGTCAATCAGCGGTGCTACCGGCGCGTAGAGCTGCTTGAAGGCCCCCCACTCGATGGAGGTGTAGGCATAGGCTCGCCGGAAGGAAGCGATGGTGAGCTCATAGAATCGGGGGAGGGCAGCCTCGAATCCACCGAGTTCATTGAGGGTCTTTAGCGTCCACCCTGCGCTGACCAGCTCGCACGCCCGGGCCATGCTGCTCTCGGCCTGGGCGAGGTTGTCTGCAAGTGAGGAGACGTACCGAGCGGCCACGCGGTAGCCGCGGGCCTCCCACACCTCTGGGCCGAAGGTGGTCTCGCCGATGAAGGGGGGGCGCTTGTAAGGGCCGAGATTGGCGCGGTAGGGAAGCCAGGTGTTGGGCCCCATCGGACCGCGGGCCACAGTACAGCCCTGCGCCCGGAGCCAGACTTCCGCCTCGGCGACTTCCTCGTCTGTGCCGTCCTCGATCGAGCCCACCGGCGCCAGCGTCGGGTGGAGATGAGCCTTGGCCGGACCCATGCCCTAGACGGGCACTGCGGCCCAGGCGACCGCGCCAGCCAGGAGCGATGCCAGCAGGCGGCGCCCGGAGAGTGAGGTGCGAGCCAGGGCGGCAAATGCTGCACAGCCCACGCCGGCAGCAAGCACTACCGGGATGACCGGAGTGCTGGGCTCATAGGCCAGGACGGGCAGGACCGGGACGAGGGCCCCGGAGAGGGCGAGGGGAACCTGCGGCCAGCTCCGAACGGTGGCCATTCGACTCAGCGCGATGGCTCCGCTGGCAGCCACCGTGGCCAGGAAGGGCACAAAGAGGACCGGGTCCTCGAAGTGCCCAAAGGCCAATACGATGATCATCGATCCCACCGTGGTCGGGAAGACCTCGTCGAGATCTGCCCGCACCAGGCGGCTCTCCTCGGGGGCTGTCGCCAGGTAGAGAAAGAACAAGGCGCCGAGCGGCATGGTCCAGGCCCAGCCCCCCAGTGCCCAGGAAAGTGTCAGCACCACGAACAGGGTGACGCTGCCCGCAGGGGTCAGCGAGGCTCGGCGGTAGGTGACTGCCACCACCACGACTCCGATGAACATGCCCTCGACCCAGCCGGAGAGGTCGCGAAGACCCAGTCGGAGGGTTCGGTCCAGCACCAGGAAGCATGCATAGGGGATGAACAGGTTGTCAGCCCCCCGGACGCTGATGGCCTCCGTGGCGGTGCTCATAATCGCTGCCACCAAGGCCACGATGAGCATGGCCGGCCAGCCCGGCACCCCGGCTGCAGTCAGCCCGGCCACAATCAGAACCAGCGCCATCCCGAAGAAGCACAAAGAGCCCTCCAGGGTGCGGGAGTTGTCGAAGACCTTGTAGTGAATGGCCCCGCGTCGCTTTCCCACCAAGGCTGCGACCGTATCTGCCAGGGCCATCACGGCGATCGGCACGCAGTACAGGAGCGGGTCGCCCTTGGCCAGCCAGAAGGTCCCAAGCACAGCGAATGGGTAGTAGTAGGCGCCGCTGGTCTTGCGCTCGACGCCGTGGACGCTGCTCAGCTGTCCGGTCGCCCGACCGATGACCAGGATACCGAGGAATGCGATTGCCAGGATGCCCACGGTCCAGGGGCTGGTGATCAGCCACGGAAAGGAGATGACCACGACGCCCGCACCCACATGGGTGAGCTTCCGGGTGTACTCCGTGGGCACATCGGTGGTCCGGCCGATGACCTCGGCGGCTCCGAACAGCAGCAGAATGGCCGCACTGATTCCCGCGGCTGCGGGCGCATCAGCGACGATCTCAGTCCACATGGCTCGACCTCCCGCCTGCTTGTATCGCATGCCCCCGGCGTCACAGGGTGACGAACCAGTGACATGGAATGCCGCTTACTTCCGGATACTCAAGCTCCATTGTACCTTGGCGCCCGTGATCACTCTGCTCCCATTTCTCCTGGCCTGCGGCTCGGAGTCCGAGATCAAGAACCACGAGGAAACGGTCGAGGTTCCCTCCAATGTGGCTCAGGTGGATCTGCCGCGTCTGAAGGTGGAGTCCCCGGAGCGAGGCAGCTTTGATACCTCCGGCGCTGGCAAGATCGCCGGTCAGGTGGGCCCCGGTACCGCACCCATCTCCGTGGTGAAGATCAACGGGCAGGAGGTTCCGACCGAGCCCGATGGGTCCTTCGGCCAGGAGTACGACTGGTCTCCAGGCATCCAGATTATTGGCGTGCGGGTCGAAGACGAGGACGGCGAGCGTGCCGTGGACGGGCGCGCCATCCAGGCAGGCCCGGTCTATGGACCCGGTCAGTGGGTCACCGGCGCGCTTCGCATTGAGATCGACACCGACATCCTGGATGACGATGATCCTGAGATCGATGACATCGCCGCCCTGCTAGAGGCAGCACTCGAGGATCCGAGCATGCTGGACCTGGTGGTCGGACATGAGATTGAGGTCTCCGGCTTCTCGTTCATTCCCACCCACATGGATTTTGCCTGGGCGGATGTGGACCTGGTCCCCGGAGACGGCATCCTCCAGGCCGAGGTCGTCCTCAATGAGGTCGACATCGAATTCGACATCGAGGGCTCCGGCATCTTCAGCTGGGTCTCGACCACAGCCACGGCCCGGGCGGATCAGGCGGAGGTAGGTGCGGAGGTGGCTGTCATCACCACAGGCGGGAACATTCACACCCAGCCCACGTGGGTCGAGGCAGACCTGGTGGGCTTTGAGGTCACGCTGGACTGGTTCCCGGATGGGCTGGAGGACACCCTCGCGGACCTGACTGAGGGCCTGGTCGAGGATGCGGTGGTGGGCCTGGCGAGTACCGTCATCGAGGACACTGTTGCAAGCGGCCTGCAGGCATTCGTGGTCCAGATGGAGCTCGGAGAGGACCTGGAGATGGAGGCGGCACTCAGCGAGCTGGAGGTCGTGCGAGACGCGGTCCGCTTTGTGATCGACACGCGGATTGAGGCGCTGACCACCATGCCCATCCCGAGCAATGCCGGCTCCCTCAAGCGCTATGGAGAACCGCCGGCTTGGCCTCTCTCCGAGAGTGCACGCCTGGCAGTGGCGGTGGATGACGACTTCATCAATCAGCTTGCGTTTGCCTTCTGGCACACGGGTCTGCTCAAGGATGTGAGTCTGCCCGGCATCGCTGTGGGTGGCATGGCGGGGAGCGCGCTTCCTCCACCCCTGGGACCGGCAGACAATGTACTGCTGAGCCTGGATCTACCGCCCATCGCATCTCCGCCCAGGGACGTGAGCTTTGATGCGGACATCAGCATTGGTGAGTGGCGGATGCGCTTTGAGCGCACGGATGGCGAGGTACTCGACTTCTCTGTGAGCCTGCGCACCGCGCTGAACGCAACGATCGAGGATGCGAGCAGCCTCGAGGTGGAGCTGGACGACAGGCCGGCACATATAGATCTGGAGATCGGCGTGATTGAGTCACCCGATGGACTGGACCCAGGTGACCTGGCAGCACTGGTCCGGCTGATGATTCCGCCGCTGGTTGGAAACAGTGCGGAGCTTGTGCCGGTCATCCCCATCCCCACGATTCCGATGGGCGAGCTCATCGACATCCCTGCCGCTGATGGGCTGGTTGTCGGCATGACCGACCCGGAGATGACGTTCACCGAGGCGGGTTGGCTTGTGCTCCAGGCGGACGTGGACGTGGTGCGCTAGGCGGCTTCTGGCCAGCAAGCTTGAGTGCCTTCAGGTAGATGGCCTTGGCCTCCTCGGTCTGGCCCAGCTTGTTGAGCACATTGGCCTTGAGCATCAGGCAGCCCGGGTAGTCGGATCGCTCGGCGATGCAGGCATCGACCTTGTCAGAGGCGGCCTTGTACTGCTTGAGGTTGAAGAGTGCCTGGGCCTGGGAGTGCAGGGTGAGGGGATTGGGTGGCTCCACCCTGGCGATCGCCTCGAGCTGCTCGAGCTGCTCGGAGTAGCGCCGCTGCTCAGCGAGGATCTCCACCATGGCCCTGCGTGCCGGCACTGCCGGTGGGTGCAGCCGGACTTCCTCCAGCAGGAACTGCTCCGCTTCCTCTGAGCGCCCCTGCGAGCGGCGGATCAGGCCCATGCTGTGGTGGATGAAGGGGTGGCCGGGCTGCTTTGCGATGACCTTGAGCAGAATGGGCTCGGCCTCGGCCATCTGGTTTCGCATGACCAGCACGATGCCATCCATCATCTGGACATTGAGATCGTCGGGGATCTTGGTCTTGGCGCGCTGGACCTCGGCATCCAGGCGCGGGATCTGCCCGGAGAGGAACAGCGCGTGCAGGTAGGGGCGCCAGGCTGCACTCAGGTAGGGATCCGTGTTCAGCACCTCGGCGAGGAGCCCGATGGCCTCTGGCAGCTGGCCTTGCTGCATCATGATGGCAGCCATGGTGATCTTGGCCTGGGAGGAGGGGTGCTCCTTGACCAGGCTGCGGATGGCAGCGAGCGCGCCCTTGCGGTCGCCGCTGCGCCACAGGATGGTTGCCTGCAGGTTTCGGATGTCCACCAGGGTGGGCTCCTTCTCGAGCACTGCTGCGACCCGCCGCTTGGCCTCCTCGAGGTCGCCGGACTGAAATGCCTTTCGGGCCTGGTCGACTTCCTTGAGCACCGGCAGGCGGGTCACCGGGTCGGGGAGCCCCTCGGTGGGAGCGCCTTCCTCCACTGTGGTCGTGACGTACCCAAGAGCAGCGAGCTGCGCGAGCCGCTCGGCGCTGAGGTCCACTCGCCCGGAGGCACCTTGCTCGGTGACCATCGCGCTCACCATCTCACCGAGCGCCGTCTTGAGTGTGGCCAGGTCCTTGTCCCGCACGGGGGCGATGTTCTCAGCCTCGTTGAGATCCAGGGCGGCGTACAGCTCAGGGGTGGTGGAGTCGATGAGCTTGTACTTGGAGGTGACCAGGGCCTTTTGTGGTGCCCATCCGTAGTGGCGGTAGGCGTAGATACTCTCAATGAAGACCGATCGATCCGGTGACTCCGGTGAGGCGGTGTCGGGAGTGATCCAGGCACTCAGGTCGATTCCGTCGAGGTCCTTGGGGACCTCGATGCCGGCCAGGGTCAGGATGGTGGGGACCACATCGACCAGGCTCACCGGGAAGTCCACCTCGGTGCCGCTGCCTGCACCCTTGGGAGGCACGACGATGAACGGGATGCGCGTGGTGGCGTTGTACAGCAGCACGCCGTGCAGTGCCTCGCCGTGGGCGCCTCGGCCCTCGCCGTGATCGGCCAGGATGAAGGTCCAGGTGTTGTCCATGTGTCCGCTGGCTTGGAGACCCTCGATGAGATCCTGGACCTGGCTGTCCGTCCAGGCCACCTCCCCGATGTAGGGCTGACGGGGGAACATGGTGGCGTAGGGCTCGGGTGGCACGTAGGGGTGGTGCACATCGAACATGTGGACCCAGGCGAACCAGGGCTTGTTGCTCTCCTTCCCTGCGAACCACCGCTTGGCATCGGCGATTACCTCAGTGGCTGGGCGCTCCACCCGCCAGCGGTTCTTCTCCTCGGACCGGGCCCCGCCCATGTCGTCGTAGAAGGCATCAAAGCCCTGGGCAAAGCCCCAGTGATGAGAGGTCACCTCGGCGCCCACGGATGCCATGGTGTCGTAGCCGGCAGCCTTCATGCGCTCGGCCAGGGTGGTGGCCTCGTCGGTCAGGAAGAAGTCGCCGTTGTCCTGCACGCCGTGGCGCGGGGGCCAGAGGCTGGTGAACAGCGAGGAGTGGGCCGGGATGGTCAGCGGCGTGACGGTATAGGCCCGAGAGAACCAGGTTCCTTGTGCCGCCAGGCTGTCGATGTAGGGGCTGGGCTGCAGGTTGTGACCGTAGACCCCGAGCGCGTCGGCCCTCAGCGTGTCCAGGGTGATCACCAGCACGCTTGGCCGGGCAGAGCTCCCGGAGGTCTCATCTCCGCCGCTGCAGGAGAGGAGGGCCAGGGTGAGGGCGGTCAGGGTACGCACGCCGGGCATGTAGCGCCCAGGCCAGGGGGCGGCCACGTCTCGGTGGGCCTCAGTCGCGGAGCAGCGCCTTGATGATCTCCAGATCAGCACTGGCAGCCTTGGGGGCATTGGCCAGGTTGGACTCGATGCCGCCGAGCTTTCCTGTGTGGTAGCCCACGACCACGTCGGGGTCCTTGAGCAGGTGCCCGGTCAGGACCCCCACCACATGAGCACCGTGGGGGATGATGCCCTCTGCGACCAGGCGCTGGGCGCCGGCCACTGTGGCGCAGGAGGCGGGCTCGGCACCGATGCCGGCGGCGTCCACCAGCGCCTTGGCGTCCATGATCTGCTGGTCAGACACCTCGGTGACGACCCCGTCGAGTGCCTTGAGGCCGCGCAGGCTCTTCCGCCACGAGACGGGTGCACCGATCTTGATGGCGGTGGCGATGGTGTCCGCCCGGACGTTCACGACATCGCTATCGGTGGTCCAGGCTGTGTACAGCGGGTTGGCGCCGGCGGCCTGAACCACGGCCATGCGCGGGAGCTTGTCGATGATCCCCAGTGCGTGGAGCTCTATCAGGCCCTTGGCGATGGCCGTGTTGTTCCCGAGGTTGCCGCCTGGCAGCACGATCCAGTCGGGGACCTTCCAGCCGAGGTCCTGGAGGATCTCGAAGCCAATGGCCTTCTGACCCTCGATCCGAAACGGGTTGACCGAGTTCACCAGGTAGATGTCCTCGTCCTCGCAGAGATCCTGGACCAGGGCCATGGCATCGTCGAAGTCGCCCTGGATCTGGATGGTCCTGGCACCGTAGGCGAGTGCCTGGCTGAGCTTGCCATAGGCAATCTTGCCGTCTGGGATGAAGACGACGGCCTGCATCTCGGCGCGGGCCGCGTAGCTGGCCATCGATGCGGAGGTGTTGCCGGTGGAGGCACAGGCCACGGTGCCCATCCCCATGTGCTTGGCCACGCTCAGGGCGGCGGTCATACCGCGGTCCTTGAATGAGCCGGTGGGGTTCTCGCCTTCGTGCTTGAGCCACAGGTTCTCGACCCCGATGGACCGGCCGATCCGTCTGGCCTCATACAGGTGGGTATTGCCCTCGCCCCTGCTGACCACGCACTGCCGGAGGGCCTCATCTTCCAGGGGGAGGATGAGCTCGCGGAAGCGCCAGACGCCGGAGCGGTCCAGGGGGTCGGCGGATGCCCGGCGGGCATCCAGGGTGGCGGCATCGAGCGTGCATGCGCTCAGATCGTGGACCACGTCCAGGGTGCCGCCGCACTCGCAGCGGTAGCGGCGCTCGAGGCCCGCATAGGTCTGGCTGCAGGCAGCGCAGGCCAGGTGCCAGGAGCAGATGCTCACCTAGACCCGCCTCGCACCCGGGCAGCTCGCGGGCGAGATCCGGGTGGTGGAGTGGAGTCCTGCGGCCTCGAAGGCCTCGGCCATGGCCTTGGCGGCGCTCCGGGCGCTGCGGCTGGACCGACACAGGGCAAAGAGCGAGGGGCCAGCACCGCTGATGGAGGCACCCAGGGCACCGGTAGCCAGCGCGGCTTCGATGGCGGCGTTGCCGCCGGGAATGAGCGGCAGGCGCGCGGGTGTGACGACATCATCGATGAGGCAGCGGCTCAGCAGGCTGAGATCGCCCGAGTAGCAGGCGCTGACCAGGCTGGCGATCTGGGCGGTGGAGCGGACCATGGTCTGGAGCGGGACGCTCTCAGGGAGCACCGCGCGGGCATCCTTGGTGGGAAGCTCGAGCTTGGGGCTGACGACCACCACGGTCAGGCCGTCGGGGACGGGCAGTCGGACCAGGTCGACCGGGTCCACGCTGCGGACCAGGATGAGCCCGCCCAGCAGTGCGGGCGCCACATTGTCTGCGTGCCTGCCGCTCACGGCGGCCTCGGCCTCGATGCAGGGGCCGACCAGGGCGGGCTTGCGCAGGGGCGAGCCGATGAGCTGATTGGTGGCGAATGCGGCGGCAGCGGCGCTCGCAGCGGAGCTGCCCAGGCCGGAGCACAGGGGCAGGCCCTTGTGGATCTCGAGTTCCACGCCCACATCGAAGCCGGCCAGCACCAGGGTCTCGCGGGCGGCGATGGCCGCGGTGTTCTTCTCAGGGTCGGTGGGCAGCACTCCGTCGTCACCGGTGATGCGGGTGATGCGCACGCCGGGGTCGGGGTGGAGGGTGGCTGTGACGGTATCGCCGGCGCCGTCGACGGCCAGGCCGAGCACATCGAAGCCCGGGCCCAGGTTGGCCACGGTGGCCGGCGCGAATGCGGTGACCTGGCTCATGTGCGCTCCGCAGCAATTCTCAGGATGTCGCCGAGCACGCCCATGGCGGTCACGTCGATCCCGGCACCGGGCCCGCTGACGACCAGGGGGCGGTCCTGGTAGCGGTCGGAGCAAAACACGATCATATTGTCGGAGCCCTGCAGTCCGCCCAGGGGGGAGTCCTTGGGGACGCTGGCTGGGCCCACGACGATCTCGCTGGCCTCGACTCGGGCCACGAAGCGGAGCACCTCGCCCTTGGCTGCAGCTGCCTGCACCTGTGCCTCCATGTCGGCATCCAGGCCCTCCAGGCGCTGGTAGAGATCCTCGAGGGGCAGGCCGGACCAGTCGGCGGGCACCAGGCCGGTGAGCTGGACCGGCACCGGGGGAAGATTTGCCAGGCGGGAGAGGATGGTGGCCTTGCGGGCCACGTCCACGCCGGAGAGGTCGGCGACGGGATCGGGTTCGGTGTAGCCCAGCCCCACGGCTGTCTTGACCGCCTCGGAGAGCCGGGTGCCGTCCTCCAGCGCGCTCATCAGGTAGCCCAGGGTGCCGCTCAGGCAGCCCTCGGCCCGCTGCAGGGTGTCGCCGGTGGCCAGGAGCATCTCCAGGGTGTCGACCACGGGCAGGCCTGCGCCCACGGTGGCCTCGGCCCGGAGGATGCGGCCTGCGGTCTCGGCGGTGGCGTACAGTGCTTCGAACTGGTCGAGCGCGCCGGCCAGGGGCTTCTTGTTGGCGGTGGCCACATCGCAGCCGCGCTGAAGCGCGGTCAGGAAGGCGGCGGGGGAGACGTCTGCGTCTGAGACGTCGACCAGGATGGGGCGGGAGAGCCGGTAGCTGAGGGCGGCCTCGACCATGTCGACGGGGTTGTCGGTCTTGTGTGCACCCTCGAGATCGCAGATGGGCTGGCCGCTGGCCTTGTGGGCGGAGGCCTGCGCGAGGCTGCTGGGGTCGATCCCGGTGGGGTCGAGCAGGTAGCCGGTGCGATCGGCCAGGGCGACGATGCGGGCTCGGAGCCCGAAGCGGGTGCGGATGTGGTCTTGCTGTGTGAGGAGCTGGTCGATGAGTGCCCGGCCGATCTTGCCGCAGCCCAGGAGCATGAGGTCGAGTCCGTCGGGGGCATCAGCACCGGTGTCTTGGCGGTGCAGGTCGAAGGCGTGGTGCAGGGTGCGGATGGCATCGGGGGTCTGGGCCTCGCTGACGGCCAGGGAGATGTTGAGCTCGGAGGAGCCCTGTGCGATGGCCAGGACGTTGACGCCGGCGCTACCGAGGGCGGAGAAGACCTTGCCAGCCACGCCGGGGACGTGGGCCATGCCCAGGCCGACGCAGGCGACCAGGCCCACCCCGGGGGTGATCACGATCTCCTCGATGTCGCCGTGGGAGAGGTCGGTGCGGAACTCGGCCTTGAGCGCGGCGGCGGCATCGGCGGCATCTGTGGAGGGGACCACGATGGTGATGCTGGACTCGGAGCTTGACTGGCTGATCATGGTGACGGAGATCTGTCGGTGGGCCAGGCAGGCGAAGACCCGGGCGGCCACGCCGGGCACGCCGGCCATGCCCTTGCCCTCGATGGAGACCACCGACTGGCCGGGCACGGCGCTGATGGCCTTGACCGGGTGCGAGCCGGGGGTGTAGCTCCCGTCCACGAGGGTGCCGGGGGCGGTGGGGTTGAAGCTGCTCCGGGTGCGGACGGCGATGCCGCTGTGGGCGACGGGGATCATGGTGCGCTGGTGGAGCACCTTGGCGCCGTAGTAGCTCAGCTCTGCGGCCTCGCGGTAGTTCAGCTGGCTGACGACCCGTGCGCTGGGCTCCACGCGGGGGTCGGCGCTGAAGACGCCTTCTACGTCGGTCCAGATGGTGACCTCATCGGCACCAAGCGCGCCGGCGATGAGGGTGGCGGTGTAGTCGGAGCCGCCGCGGCCCAGCGTGGTGGTGGCGCCGTCGGGGCCGATGCCGCAGAAGCCGGTGACCACGGGCACGCATCCGGCCTCGAGGTGGGGGCGGACGGCGGCCTCGATGGTGCGGTCTGCGACCACCCCGAGCGGGTTGGCCTCGCCGAAGTTCTCGTCGGTCTCCAGGAAGGTGTCGGCGTCGAGGGCAACGGCGGAGAGCCCGGCGCCGCGGAGCGCCATGACCAGGAGCCGGATGCTCATCTTCTCGCCGGTGGCCAGGACCCGGTCCCGGGTGCGGGGGGTGAGCTCACCGAGGAGGACCACCGCGCCCATCAGCTCTCGGAGCTCATCGGCGATGCGGTCGAGGTCTGCCTGGGTGCTGGGTGCGCCCTCGGGGGCGAGGATGGCGAGGGCCTCGGTGTGGCGGGAGGCGATGGCGGCGATTCCCTGCAGCGCGCCCCTGCGATCGCCGTCTACGGCGGCGGAGGCGGCATCGATGAGGGCGTCGGTGACCTTGGACATGGCCGAGGCCACCACGCAGATCTGGGCATCCTTGGCCGCCGAGGCGATGATCTCCGCATCCTGCTGCATCCGCTCGGCGCTGCCGACCGACGTGCCTCCGAACTTGTGGACCTCGACTCTTGACATGTCTCAGGCTTAGTCGGGCGGGGCGCTTGGTGCACGCTGGAGTCTCTGGCCTCTGTGTGGACCTCGGGAGTACCGCCTCTGCTACATTTGCGGTGTCAGGAGGTGGGTGTGGGCATGCGGCGGCTGCCGGTCTTCAGCGAGGGTGTGGCCAGGTGGCCATGGGCGGTGATGCTGGCCTGCGTCTTCTTGTGGGCGGTGCCGGGTCCTGCAGCGGCTGAGGGAAAGCCGCGGGTGGCGGTACTCGAGGTCACAGGAGCGCTCCCGCGCGGGCAGCGACTGGTGCTCTCCGACAAGATCCGTGCTGGCGTGCTGGCGGGCACGCGGGGCAAGGGGCTGCAGGTGATGACCCGCGAGAGCATGGCCATGCTCCTCAAGGACATGGGGCTGGACTGCACCAAGATCCAGGGGGAGTGCGAGGTCGAGACCGCCCGGAACATCGGGGCTTCCTATGTGATCACGGGCTCGGTGCAGGACATGGGGAGCGTGCTGCTGTGCACGATCAAGGTGCACGAGACAGAGTCCGGCGCGCTCCTGTCGACGGGGGATGTCCGGGGCAAGGAAGTGATGGAGATTGTCGACCTGCTGCCAGGCCGCGTGGCGGGGCTGATGGGCGAGGCCTTCGGCGGCAGCGGAGGCA
>PVBE010107427.1_pt1 | contig 14522 bp, 8 predicted proteins | sample 1631181 | NCBI WGS metagenome assembly PVBE01 (sample SAMN08397723, study PRJNA350692) | Marine metagenome, whole genome shotgun sequencing project. | isolation source: water | place: Pacific Ocean | collected 2012-04
CGGCGGCGCGAACGCGAGCGTCGGCGGCGAGCGTGAGCGTCGAGGCGTTACAGTTTCGACGACCGACGTCGATGGAGAGCGAGACGGCGTGCGCGATATGTTACGAAGGACTCGAGTCGGCGAACGGGAGGCGGGTGGTGACGATGCCGTGCGACGCGTCGCACGTGTTTCACGAGGGGTGCATAAAACAATGGTTGTTGGGACACGACGACTCGTGCCCGCTGTGTCGTCGAGCGTTGCCGGTGTGGCTCGGTCGTCCACAGTATTCTTGACGCGTTATCAGGACTACAGCGCTTGTACATTGTAATTGTATAACATTTCTAATCCACCACCGGCGTCACGCCGCCGCGTCTCGAGTAAACTTTTCAACCGCTCTCGCCGCCTCCGCTTCTTTTTCAAAGTACCCGAGCTGTTTCTTTTTCCCATTCACCGTTATCTCCGCGCGCCACTTCACGGTGACGTTCCCATTCTTCCATCTGTGCTCGTACCTTCGAACGCCCTCGTGTTTGCTCGTCGATTTGCCGCCGTTTTTCCTCGTCTTGAGCGACGCCAAGCTGTCCCTAAACTTGTCCAAACTTCCCTCCATCCCTCGCATCGCCGGATCGTTCGCGTACTTTCTCGCGCTAAAATTCGTCGTCGCCGCCTCTCCTCGCAGCGTGATGGCTGCCCTATCGTACGCCTCCGCCGCCTCGATCTCCGCCGCGTACGTCCCGACGCTCAGCGACTCGCCTCCGCTGTAAATCTCCGCTCGATATTTACCCGTTCGGGCGTCTTTCGTCACCCCTCTATACTCGCTGTGCGTTCGCCCCTCTCTCTTCGCGCCGTACTCTCGACGGAGATCGATCAGGGTGTACGAATCTCTCGACCATCTCGCGCGTTCGCTCGCGTCGTACCGGGACGCTTTGAAATTCTTCGTCTCCTTCCCGATGACGATTCTCGCCCGGTCGTGCATCATCGCCGCGTCCTCGGCGCGGTCGAACGCGCCCAACGCGTGAGTTTTTCCATCGCACCACACGAAGGCTCGATATCGGCCCGCGGGACGGGCGACGACGCCGCAGAATCGTCGACCGTCGGCGTCATCCGCGCGGGGACGCGAGAACGGGTCGGCGGGCGCGGTGCGTGGACGCGGCGCGCGCGAGGCGCCGGGCGCGGACGAAGACGACCGTGGACGTTTCGTCGACCTCGCGCGCGCGGTGGACGCGCGCGGGGCGGGCATGGCGACGGCGTGTGCGGAAGGGGAATGCGCGCCGAGTGGAGAATCGGATGAGCGCGAAAAGCGCTCGCGGGAAACGAGAGCGTTTTTTCGACGCTCGCGGTGATGACGCGCGACTCTGAACTTTGTAATGGTTGTGTAAAGAAATAACAGTCGCGCGGGTGGGTTCGCTCGCTCACTCACTGGTCGTCGTCGTCGTCGGCCTCGTCCATGGCGCGACGAACGCCGCGAAGCGCGAAGGCGGCGGCGGCGAGACCGAGAGAACCGGCGAGCGAGAGCGCGAATTTGCTCTCGCCGCCGCGCTCGTCTCCGTCGAGAGCGGCGCGGGACGACGCGCGATGTGAGTGCGTCGCCTTGGCGTGGGCGCCGGATCTCGGTGGCTTGGCCACTCGAACGGAGAGTTCGTATCTCGGTTCTTTGGCCGGGTCCACCGCCGGAAGGCGATCGAGGAGTGACCGCGAAGGAATGTAGAGAATCTGTCCGGGATGGAGATTCAGGCAGCGCGTGCGAGGATCCGGTCGCAAATTGTTGTAGCGAGCGAGATCCATCACGCTGATGCCGGCTATGCTGGCGATGTCGAATAAATTGTCTTGTGGCTGTACGATGATCGTAGCCGGCTTGGCGAGAAGCTCGCTTTCGTATGCCGGAGCCATCGCGTCGGCTCGCTTGATTTCCTTCGTCAGCATCAACTTTCGTTCGTCCCGATTCATGGATTCGGCCACGGTCGGCGCGACTTCCACGGTTGGAGCCTCGGGGCTGAGAACTTTTCTCGGCCGCGACGCGAGCTTCCTGTTTCGCAACAACGGCGATATGAGTTGCTTCGCACCCGTGACACCGGTGGCGGCGACGCCTTGCACGCCGTGCACTCCGCCTGCGATGTGCGTCTTCACTTCTCGCGCGCAGTGCACGAGATTAGATCTCGCATCTCGAAGCGTGCTCACGCCGCCCTCCGTGGACGAGTGAAGCTTGTTGACGATGCTGCGTTGGCGCTCGGCAACTGAGTGCACGAAATCCTTCACACGGGGCTTCACAGACTGCACCACGGGCCAACTTTCAACCGTCCGTTCGATCGTCTCGAGCTTCTCCTTGATCTTTTTCGTCGTTTCTTTGGGTACCAAATCGTTCAGGGTCTGATGAAGCGATTTCTTCGGTGACGCGTCCTTCGCCTCCTTCGTCGCGTGGCCACTCTTCTTCTCCTCCCTCACCATCGCGTTCGGCTTGGTCGCGTCCGCGCGCGTCTTCTCCTTCACTCTTCGCCTGGAATCGACGTTCGCATCGCCATCACCGCGATTCATACCCTTATCGACGAGCGTCTTGACGCCCGCCAGAGTGGCGCGCTTGGCGTCGTCTAAACTCTTCATCACCTCGCTCACCTTGTCCTTCGCACCTCGCGTCACCGCGGACGAATTGTGCGTCTTCAATTTGTCTATACCAGCCTCTACGTGCGCTCTTCCACCCTCGGCGAGCGCCTTTGTCTTCAACCTGGTCCTCGTCGTCGCCTCGGCGCCGCGCCTCCTCGCCGCCGAGAGCGACCGTTCGCTCGCTCGCTTCGCCATCCCTAATCCGGTCCCGGCCACGCGCGTCGTCAGCGCGAACGACGCCCACGCGGTGGCGAAAAACATGTCTGCGAACGCTCGCAACTCGCACCGGACCCCTTTCACGACTCCTCGCACGCCGTCGGGAAGTTTCTGCTCCACGCTGTTCACGTACACGTTCCCGCACAGCGCCAGCCCCGCCGCCGCGCCCTCTTTCCACGCCTCCACGAGCGCCACCGCACCCTCCGGCGAAGATTTCACCGCTTTCTCCGCCCCTCGTCGTCTTCTGCGCTCCCGCGTAGTCGTCGTCGGCTCGCTCGCCGCGCGCCTCGACGTCCCCGTTCCCCTCGGCTCTCTCCCCCCCCCGCCGCTCGTCTCCGTCGTCCCCGCGCCCGCCTCCTCTGACTCGGAATTTCGTGGAGGAAACCGCTTCACCGAACCGCGCTCGCGCTCGCCCTCATCCACCGTCGTCGACGCGTCCGCGCTCGATCGTCCGCCGCCGCGCGCCGTTCCCGGATTATGTCCATCCTCGACGTCCCGTCGCGTTTTCGCCTCGCGCGCGCCGTCCGTCGATCCAGATTCGCGTCCATCGCGATCGTTCCCGTCCCCGCGCATCGTTCGCGAGGTCACGCGCGCGCCGAATCGTCGGCCGCGTCGCGCAGTCGCGTCGGGACGCCGGGCGGGCTCGGACTCAACGGACAGTCGGCGAATGGGCGAGGATGATCGAATCGGGCGCGCGGACGGCGCCGCAGACCGAGTCGCGCGCGAGAGGCGACCGCGGTGGGGAGAGAAAAGTACGCGCGACGCCCGAGCGGCGACGAATCCGCTCGACGCGCGTCGACGTCGACGACGAAGGGTCGGCTCGTTCGTTCGATTCGAATTGGCATTCGATTGCGACGGTGTGAGCGCGCGCGACGATGTCGTACTCCGCGAGAGAGCGAGACGCCGGTCACGACGTGGAATCGCAGGAATCCGTCGTTCGGACGTACTGCGAGGGCGGAGGGAATCCCGTGATCGCGCTGTTGCTGTCACCGTTCGTGTTGGTGTTCAACGCGGTGAATGCCTACTTGCGGCCGTGCGTGGGCTCGTACGCGCGTCTGTTGTTGACGAAGAGCTTCTCCACGGTGTGCTGCTGTTTGGTCGGTTGCATACGGTTTAAAGATAAAAAGTGGTGCGGTGACGCGGCGTTGGGTGCGAATTCGGAGCATCGTGGGTGCGATTGGGTGCGCGTGACGGAGCTGCGCGAGGGAACGGAGGACAAGCCGATGGTGTTGTATCAGGGCGACATCGAACCGAGAGATTGCGTGCAAGGACAGCTCGGTGACTGTTGGCTCGTCTCCGCGTTGGCGTGTCTCGCCGAGTATCCGGGTGCGGTGAAGCAAGTGATTTTGAATCGTGAGAAGAGTCTTCGAGGAAAGTATCGGGTGCGATTTTACGACGGCAAGGCCAAGCGCTGGGTTGTCGTCACCGTGGATGACTACATTCCGGTGTACAAGGGCACGAACAAGGCCATCTTCATGCAACCCAACAACAATGAGTTCTGGCCTCTCATAATCGAAAAAGCCATGGCCAAGTTTATGGGGAGTTATTCCGCCTTGGATGGAGGCTTTGGAACGTGGGCGACGCACGCGTTGACGGGCGATCACGTTTTCTTGCTCAAGAAACAATTCGTGGGCATCTGGCGCCGGCACAACATGAAGTTCATCGGCAAACCCGGCGATGGCGGAAAAAGAGATCGAATCTACCATCAAGAGGTCGAAGAAGACATCGCCAAAGATAAGTTATTCAACATCTTACTGCAGTACAGCGACATCCGGTCTCTCATGGCGGTGTCCAGAATGGACAAGAACGGCGAGACCAAGGACGCGTCCACCGGTTTGGTGAGCGGTCACTTATTCTCTATCATGACCGTGCGTTGGGCCGGCCGTGCTTGGGGCGTCGGCGGCAAACGCTTCGTCAAGATTCGCAATCCGTGGGCGACGTTTGAGTGGAAAGGCGCGTGGTCCGACGGCAGCAAGGAATGGGACGAGAATCCTAAAATCGCAAAAGAACTCGGTTACGTGAACGATCGCTCCGATGGCATCTTCTGGATGGAATTCAGCGATTTCTGTAACTTTTTCAACCAAATCGCCGTGTGCGATCGCACCACCAAACGTGATTTGACGCTTCAGTACGATCACGATCATAGGTATTGTGGTCCCCTCGTCGGTTGCGTCACCGGTTGCGCGTGCTTCTGGTGCGCGTGCCAAGGTCCGTTGACGCTGTATTGCGGACACAAGTCTTCCGAGGATACGCGACAGGCGAAAGTGTGCGGCTGCGTCGCGGTCGCTAACGATAAATAATAATGATAACGCGACGCAATCGAGCGTTGTATTACAGATGAGCTCGCCACGTGACGTGAGTGAATAATTTTTATGTAATTTAAATGGTCTGAATGCTCATTAAAGAATGCTCGAAATTGAACCGTCACACCACTCACGGAAGAGAGTACGTACCCGGTTTATCGAACGTGTACTCCGCCTGTTGGTTCTTTTGTACAACAAACCCACGGAGGGCATCGATTTCGGGCGCCTTCTTCCCAACCGCCTTAAACTGCCAACCCTTATTGTTCACCTTCAATCCATCCACCGTGACTTGCGCGCCTTCGCACGCCTTGATGATGAGCGTACCTTCAACCTCGACGTTCTTCAGGTTGACGCCGGAGCCTTCGACGATCAACGTGCTCTTCGCCCCCACCTTGACGGTGCCAACCTTCGGCTTGAGTTCGTTGAACGACGTGGCAAAGTTGGGGCCCAATACGACTCTAGGACCCATCGGCAGCTTCATGCCGTTAAACTCAGCATCGGGCACGGCATCGGGGATATCCGCACCGGCGAGGCGCAACATATTGGCGCACGATTCGTAAAACTCAAACTCACCGCTTGTCGCGGTGTGCGTCGGTCCACCAGATTTGAATTTCGCCAATCCATCCGCGGGCGAGTTTTTAACCGGGCTGTAACCGATCCAGTTGGCAAAAACAGTGAAACCAACTCGAGACTTGGCGCTAAGGCTCTTCGGGTAATCTTGCATCATGCACTCCAGGCGCGTCGGAGACTTGAAAGCAGTCTTCGTTGCATCCTTATACTTTGGGTTGACGAATTCTTCAATCGCGCCGCCAGTCTTGTTCAATTGTCTCGCGTACTCCGGAAGGCTCACGATGAGCTGGTTGATGTTACCCGGGAACGGGGAGAACCCGGTCGCGTCGTTGACGTCTCCCTCCGGACTCGTCGTCGCTCGGAGCAACGGATCGAGTTGGTTGTACTCGACGTTGATGGTCATCTTGCGACCATCCTTGTGCGTGAGCAAAGAAATCGCCCCGACCGCCTCCTTCGCCTTTCTCGGAACGCAGAGGGAGTTGAACTCGAGGTTCATCGACTTGGAGACACCGAGCGCGCCCGGGATGACTCGGAAGACGAGAGAGTTGGTGTCTTGGAAAAAGACGACCCACTTCTTGCCTTGGCTCATCCACTTGGACAGCAAGCCGCTCGTGTGTAAGAGAGAGTGCACGTCACCGTGACCGTGCGGCTTGAGGGCGAGCTTGTAAGGATTACCATCCTTTAGCGCCAAGTGTGCGTCGTTATCCATCAAACACGGCACCTTCTCTTGCTTCATGAGCGTGATTTGATCCTTGGACGCGCCAAAGTAGTTGTTACGCTCGAGCAAATCGAGCGTCATCGCGTGCGTGTCCTCCGAAGTCATGATCGCAAGAGGAATCGGCGTCACCTTACGCGCCGGAGCCGAACCACCGAAGCATCCGCACCCACCGGTCGGTCCATCTTCCTCAGCGCGACGATTTTGCAACGCCAAGATGTTCTTGACGTAGAGCTCCAGGTAGCACGAATCCGTCGAGCGCTCCACCGGCAACTCCACCTTGATACCAGAGTACCCCAATCGTTCACCGAGACCGCCCGCCACGAGCACGAAACACGTCTGTTCCGCCTCTCTCATGCCGATCTTCTCCAAAACGTCGTGCTGCGCGGATCCGTACTCCACCGTCTTCCCCGTGGGCACGCTCGGCGTCCACCCCTCGAATGGATTCTTCCCATCCTTCGAATCTCTCAGCAACGCGCGCGCGTTCTCGATGTACTTGGCCACTCCGCCCGGATACCCAGCGTTCGCCGCGAGCAATTGCTCGGCGAACGCCGCCTTGGCGTCGACGTCCGCCTCGACGTCGGCGCTCCACTCGTCGAACAGATGTCGTTGGTCGAGGTCGATCAACTTTCGCATCACCGCCGCGGCGTCGCCTGAAATCTTCCCGGCGCTCGCGTGGGCGTCGATCATCTTCTTCGCGTCGTCGTCGCTCATGTCGCTCGAGCGTCCGCGTCGCTCGCGCGCGCGTCGAGTCTCGATGTCGCGTCTATCCGAAACTTCCAATCCGAGATACGGAAATAAAAACCTTTTGTTTTGAGTCATGAACCCTGGTTTTGTACCTCCGGGAAGTCTCAAATACACGAACGCGCACATGGTATTGAAATGATCAAAATATGACACGATCGACTGGATCGAACGTCACATCGCGCGCGCGACTCGCGTCGATCCGCACACGCTCGCGCGCGGTCGGCGACGCACGAACGCGAACGCGAGCGCGCCCATCGACGCCGGACGTTCGAATTTCTCGTTCCACCCTCTTCGCGTCGACGTCTCGTCGGTGTCGTCGCGTGGAATCGCGCGACATCTCGCGACAGGTGGGCGCTGGATTTTTGAAATCGCGATCGAACGCGCGACCGTCTCGCGAGGCGCGAGACGACGACGACGATGACGACGGAGCCTGAGACGAAACGCGCGAAGACGTCCGATGACGTCGACGCCATGGAGACGGACGATAAGGAGAACGTCGCGATGGAGGTGGAGACGAAAGGGAAGGGTGGGAATCTGAGCGGAGCCGTCGTGCGGCGAAAAATGAGAGACTATTACAAGCAACATTATCCGGCGGAGATGTTGTTCGAGTGGTTGGCGCACGGAAACGATAAGAAACACGACAAGGTGGATAAGTCGTACCCGAATCGTCGAGAGTTTTGCTTCGTGTTGAATAAGGATGACGGAGGGGAGATTTTCGCGAGGTATCAGTGCTTCGCCGACGCGAAGGAGTTTCACAAGGCGGTGAATGACCAACAACCGGCGCGCATCGAGTTTGGAATGGTGTGTAATCGCAGGCCAAAGGAGAGAATGAGTGTGGATTTGAAGCCGGTGGAGCGGGAATTGGTGTTTGATATCGATATGACGGATTACGACGACGTGCGTACGTGTTGCTCCAAGGCAGACATTTGCGGCAAGTGTTGGCCGCTCATGACGGTGGCATTGAAGATTTTGGACGCGGGCTTGCGGAAAGATTTCGGATTCAAGCACCTGTTGTGGGTGTATTCCGGTCGTCGTGGTGTACACTGCTGGGTGAGCGACGAGCGCGCAAGAAAATTGACGGATGAGACGCGTTCGGCAGTGGCGGAATACTTCGCCGCGGTGAAGGGCCAGGGACGCTCCCGCTCGGTGGCGAAAATGTCGCCGATGCATCCGTCCCTCAAGCGCGCGTACACCGACGTCTTGGAGAAGTATTGGGTGGAGACGTACCTTCCGAATCAAGAGATTCTCACCGACCAAGCGAAGCTCGATCAAGTCCTCGAACTCATCAACGACGAAGGCATTCGTGAGGATCTTCGCGACGAGTTTTCCTCTTCGAGAAACAACGCCAAGTCGGTCGAGCGCTGGCAAGTCATCGTGGACACGGTCAAGAAGGCGCTTCAGAAGCAGAAAGGAAAGAACTGGAAGCTCGAGGGTAACCTCGAACAAATCATTTTCTGGCACATTTACCCGCGCGTCGATATTGAAGTGTCCAAGCACATGAATCACTTGTTGAAGGGTCCTTTCTGCGTGCACCCGAAGACGGGTCGCGTGTGCGTACCGATAGACCCGGCTGTCGCCGAACACTTCGACCCAGAGAGCGTTCCTACGGTTGTCGATCTCGTGGACCGTAACCAAACCTTGGACGATGCCAAAGAAACGTTCAACAAGACGTTCTGGAAGGCGGCGGAAGCCGAAAACATGCAGCGTCTCACGGCGAAAACGCGCGCCGCCAAGGAGGCCAACCAGTCGGGTCTCGATTTCTAGCTCTATCGGGGAATTAATGTGAATACGTGTACGTAGTTGAGAATAAAGATAAAGAATCATTACAGCGTTTGTTTACCCGTGCACGTCACTTGGTCCACAGCACGCCGTCTTCATCGTCTTCGGGAGTCGGTTCGATGGACATGAGTCGTTCGCTCGATTTCAACACCTCCGCCCACGTCGGCGGTTGGCTCTTGTCAAAGTAGATGTTTTCCATCTCTGTCGTGTCCCAACTCTCGCCCGTGGTGCTGTTGCCGTACCTCCGCACGCTTCCATCGGGGGCCATGACTTCGCCCCACGTGCGACTGAATCGCTCGCCATCCTGTCCGACTCTCCACGTCTCGCCGCTCTTGCGTCCGCTCCCAATCTTACTCCTCCGCTCCTCCCACTTATCGCCCCAGCGCATGCCCATCCCGTTCTCCGCCCACTTATCGGTCCACTTGAGCGTCGCTCCCTCGCCGTCGTACTGCTCGCCCCACTTTTCCCACCACGCCTGTCGAACCTCTCTCCCGCTCTTCTCCACGCCCCGTTCGACGGCGCCGTTGGCGTAGTATCGCTCCCACCACTTCTCCTGCCACTCCTTACTCCTCGCGTCTCGCGCCCACTTATCCGCGCTCCGCTCGATGTGTTCGACACCCGTGAAATCATCCCTGCAGTACACCTCCCGCCACGTCTCCCACCACGTCTCTCCGTTCTCATTGAACCCACTCTTTTCGAACCCGATCTCTTTATACCCGCTCAAATCGCACTTGGCCCAACGCGTCTCGCTCGAACCGCTTCGTCCATCCGGACAGTCGCGTTTCGTCGTCCACCATTTAGATTGGTATCCACCCTCCCCACGATCGATTCCTCGCTTACGCGTCACCACCTCTTTCCATTCGTTCGCCTCGCGCTTCGTTTCCTCTTCGCTCGTCGTCGGCGTCGTCGCCCCTTCGTCGTCGTCGGGCGACGCGTCTTCGCCTCGGCTGTCGTCGTCTTCATCTTCGTCGAAGAATGCATCCTCCTCCTTGGCGATGCCCGTGTCGCGCTGCGGCGGTTTCGCGCGCGCGCGCGAGTCTCTCTCGATCCCGCATCCGTCTCGCGCGCGCGCGCGGCGCGCGACGACGATGCGCGCGGACGTCGAGGACGATCCGAATTCAATCCGTCGTCGAGCGATTCGTCGACTCGCGCGCGTCGCGGACGCCGCCGCGCTCGCGCTCGCGCTCGCGCTCGCGGGCATCGTCGTCGAGCGGACCACGGCGCGCGAGCGGACCGCGGCGCGTGAGAGGGCGCGTGTGAGGGTCGGGACGCTTCGGGATTGTGTGAACTGAAAAATCTCAATATCCGCCGGCGAGAGCTACTTTTTCCTCTTGTACTTGGACGCGGATTTGAATTTGCCCTTGGTCGCTTTGAACGGCTTGGCGTTGGCGTTGGCGTTGGCGCCGGTGGATCGGAACTTGCCGCGGAAACCAGCGCCGCGGCCGGAGGATTGGAACCGGGGGTCGTCGTCGTCGTCGGCTGCGGCGGCGGCGCGGCGCTTCGCCTTGGTTTTCGGGTCTCGGGCGTTTCTGGCCATTCGGACGACCTTGCTGGCGACGCCTCCGGTGAGCCTGGCCTCGCGTTCGAGGGACTTGATGGATTTGACGCCCTTGGTGACGCGAATACCGCGAGAAGCGTCGCCGTCGTCGCCCTCGCGTTCCTTGGCGTAGAAACGCTCCATGGCGAGTTTTCTTCGAGCACGTTTGCTGTCCGGCAAACGGTCCGGACCGCTCGCCTGTTGCTTGCGCTTGCCGGCTCGCTTGTGCGAACCTTTATCCATCAAGTCCATCTCCGCCGTCTCCATCGCCTTGAGGGCGTTCTTTTGGACGTTTCTCTTCTCGCATTCGCTCTGGAACCACGTCTTGGCAGGTCTCGATTTGATCTCCGCCGCGTGCTCGAGCAGGTTCGACGCCTTGTTCGCCTCCATCTCAGCCTTTTGAAGCTGACGCTCGGTTCGCTCTTCGTAATTGATTTGTACGATCTGTTCCTCCATGTTCTCAATCTTCTTGTGCCACTCGGCGACGATGTTACCCGGGACAATTCTCGCCTTGAGGTTGGCTCCGCGTTTCGCGATCGTCTTTACTAATTTACGGTCAGCCTCTTCCATGAAGGTGAGCGCGGTGCCCTTTTTTCCCGCACGAGCGGTGCGTCCGACGCGATGCAGGTAGCTCGCCAAGGTTTTCGGAGCGTCGAAAGAAATCACCGCGTCGACGGACGGAATGTCCAAACCTCTCGCGGCGACGTCGGTGGCGATCAAATGCGTAACCTTTCCGGTTCTGAAGTCATCTAAGGCGGCCAATCGTTGCGTTTGAGTCATATCGCCGTGTAACTCACCCGCCTTGACGTCGCTGAGTCCCATGATGATTTTCAATCGATGCGCCTCTTGCTTGGTTTTCGAAAAGATGATGGTCGACTTGTCGAAGGAGCGACTCACGATTGCCATCAAGAAGGCTTCCTTTTGCGCGCTCTGATTCGGTTTAAGTTTCAAAACCTCTTCGATCAAGTGTTTCGGCGTCGTGCCGAGCACATCCGCCGAAAGTCTCGCCGGATTTTTCATCGACAAACTCGAGAGCGCCTCGACGCCGGCGGTGAGCGTCGCGCTAAACAAGAGCGTCTGGCGCTTCTTCGGACACTGTCGAACAATCTCCTTGATTTCCTCGAGAAATCCCATCTCTAATAGGCGATCCGCCTCGTCTAAAATTAAGCTCGCCAAGTCTTCTAACCCGAACGAGTGTGTGTTTCTGACGTGATCGATGACGCGACCGGGCGTTCCAACGACGATTTCCGGTCGACTTCTCAGAGCCGCCGCCTGTACGTTCATCGACAATCCACCAACCACGAGCGTGGAGCGAATGTTGGTGAACTGCGCTAAACTTTCCGTCATCTGATGCACCTGAACCGCCAATTCACGCGTCGGAACTAAAACCAAGACGTGCGTCGCCGCCGGCGGTCTCGGTCCTCGATGCAACATTCGTTCGAGTTGCGGAAGCATAAACGCCGCCGTTTTACCGCTCCCCGTCACCGCTCTCCCGCACACGTCGCGACCCGTCATCGCGATCGGAATGACCGCCGCCTGAATCGGCGTCGGTTTCTTGTATCCGAGCGCTTGACACGCGCGCGTCAGCGGCCTCGAGAGGTGCAACTCGTCGAACGCCTTGGCGTCAAACGTCGTGTTCCCCTTCACCCCACTCACGACCGCTCGCTCCTGAAACTCCGAATCCGACGACGAAGAATCATCATCATCGCCATCGTTCGTCGCCCCTCGCGCCTCGCGCGGCACCTCCTCCTCCTCCTCCTCCTCGTCTTCGTCTTCGTCGCTCTCCTCGTCTTCGCCGCTCGAAGACGCCGCCTCCTCGCTCTCGCTCTCGCTCTCCTCGTCCTCGTCCTCGTCCGAGTCCCCACTCACGCTCTCATCGTCTTCCTCGTCGTCCACGTCCTCTCCCGGCAACGGCGCGTCCTCCGAATCGCTCCCGTACTCGTCGTCGCTCTCGTCGTCGCCGTCCCTCCGCCGCCGTCCCCCCTTTCCCTTCCCACCCCTCCCACCACCCCCCGCTCGCGCCCGCGCGATCTTCTCGTCCACGCTCGTCATCTTCTTCGCGCGCAGTTCCTCTCGCATCTCGCGCTTCGCGTCGCCGAAGTCCCACGGCGTCGCGCGCGGCGCGCCCTGTAATTTCCCGGCGGCGCGCGAAAACGACGGGCGGTTCGCGCCGTCATCCTCCTCGTCCGACGCGTCGAACGTGAACGCGGCGTTGAAGACGAAACCATCGTCCTCGTCTGACATCTCGCACCCTCTTCGCGCGTCGTCGAACGCGCGACCGAACGGGCGTCGGTCAGTGACCGCGCGCGCGGTCTCGGTCGTCCCCGGGACACATCGACGCCGCGCTCACGCCGAAGCATGACGCGCGCGCGCGATGGGGTGATTCCGGTGATGGCGGCGCACGTCGCCTTCGGCGTGTGTTACTTTCTCACCGCCCAGCGCGTGTTGAGCATGCGACTCGTCGCGCCGGAGACGCAGCCGTTGACGGGCATGATTTACCTGAGCGACGCGATGAGCTCGACGGTGACGTGGGCGTGGACGAGGTCGACGACGACGACGACGACGACGAGCGGCGTGAACGCGAGAGAGGGCGGTCGTCGACCGTTCCCGCGCGCGGCGTTGCTCTTGCCGGTGTTTGATTTGTGCGGGCTCACGTGCGCGTTCGAAGCCATGCGACGATTGGGCGGACCGCTGTATCAGACGCTGAGTGGACTGCTGATTCCGTTCTCCGCGCTGTTGAGTCGAGTGATTTTGAAGCGAAGTTTCACGACGGCGCAGTTGAGCGCGATCGGGGTGGTTATTTGTGGATTGGCGGTCAAGGCGAGGGAGGTGGCGGAGGCGTCGAAGAGGAACGGCGTCGAGGTTCCCGCGATGGGGTTGTTGATCGCGAACGCGGCGACGGTGTCGTATGGATTTCGAGGACTCGTCATGGAACATCTGAGCGCGTCTAAGTCGTCGCTGAGCGCGAACGCGCAGACGATGTTGATGGGCGCGTGCGGGTTCGGGGCGTTTTGCGCGTACACGCTCGCCACGACGGCGCGAGACGTGGACGGATTGGTGTGGGCGTTTTACGACGCGCAACCGCGAGACGTGCGCGATATTCTCAAGGTACACGTGGGTAACATGCTCAGTCGTGCGTTCATGGTGAAGATGATGATGGGCGTCATCACTCGAGCCGGGGCGACGCAACTCGCGCTCTCCAACGCCATTCGAAGCGTCGGCGTCATCGTCTTTTCCCACTTCATCTTTTGTCCCGAGGATTCTCGACAGTGTCTGAGCCGCGAAGGTGCCGTGAGCGCCGCCATGGTCGTCGCGGGCGGTCTCGCGTACGCCGTGTGCGCACCCAAACCGAAGACGACGAAGACGTCTTCGACGAAATCAGACGCCGACGTCGTGCCCACGCGCCGAAGTCCAACGTTTCACGACGTCGACGACGCGTCCGCGTCCACCACCACCACCACCACCACACTTCGTCGCCGTCGATCCGCGAGACACGGATGAGTATTCCTTTGTCACTCTCTACGCGTCCCGCCGTTCCTTCGCGTCTCGTCCCGCGGCGACATCTCGGAAAAAGCGACGCGAATCGACGAATCTCGTGAATCTCGCACATCTCGTCACATCGCGTCGCGCGACCTCTCGCGTCGGGATTTCCCCGTCGAGACCGATGCGTCGATATTTTCTTCGTCGCGCGCGCGCGCGCGTCGTCGCGTCGCTCGTCGCGCGCGTCGCGATGACGGCGATGACGCTCGCGCGCGCCGATCACGATCATCAGCGTGATGATCATCGAACCTCGACCGAAGGATGGCAGACGGGCACCGCGACGTGGTACGGCGGGAGCGGTGGACCCGGACCCGACGGCATGTCCATCTACACCGGAAGTTGTGCGTTCTTCGCGGCGCGTTTCTTCGCATCCGTCTCGAACGCGCGAGACGCGTCTCGCGCGGCGCGGCGCGGCGCGGCGCCTCCGAAACAATCAATCGTACTGACGAAGGACGACGCAGGCGGATACGGGAGCAATCTCCCCTCGCATTACGTCGCGGCGATCAACACGGACGGGGGCTACGATTACGGATTGACGACG
>PVBE011355119.1_pt1 | contig 14522 bp, 9 predicted proteins | sample 1631181 | NCBI WGS metagenome assembly PVBE01 (sample SAMN08397723, study PRJNA350692) | Marine metagenome, whole genome shotgun sequencing project. | isolation source: water | place: Pacific Ocean | collected 2012-04
CAGGAGTGCCATGGGGTGTAAGCACATCAACTGAGTCGCTCACCAACGGACAAACGAAATACACCCTGACAGGAATCGACTGGGCACAGTCAATTTCCGCTGGAGGGTCCGTCACAGTCGGATTCAATGCACAGCAAGGCCGGGCACTGGGTAGCGAAGGAACGCTGACTGCCGAGCTGTTAATGACAACCACCTCAAGGACGGCTACCACCGTCGAATCATCTATCCCGATTGTTGATTCCACAGCAGTCGAAGCGCAAGGGAATGAACAAAGCGAAAACAACTCTGCAGAAGCTAACCACATGACGATGGACCATAGCGATCAAGAACATATGGAGATGGCGCAGACCAGCGGGAACTACATCGATATCACTAGCTGGGGCAGCTTCCACGGATCAAACAATAATTCCGAGCACCATGAGTTAATGGGTAGCCGCACGGCGATCACCACCGAAGCGCTAGAGGCTTACAACGGTCTGCGGATGTTCACCGGCCGTGAGGCTGTGGATATTGATGCGGTAGGGAATGGGCATTTGCGAATGGTCTGACGAATAACACTCAGGCCTGGGGCAATGACGTGCAAGGTGTAGGCCTCTGGTACGCGATGCAAGGAGCGAAGGTGGGCTGGATCGCTGATGAGGCCTACGACCCTCAGATCATGGCTGACATTCAGCGAACAGCTCGTCTAGGTGATCTGGCTGATGTGATGGCGATGGCAGAGGAGTTTGGTGATCAGGGGTTTGCTGAGTATTTGCAGAGCAATCAGTTGGTAGAGAACTTCATCAACACACTGAAGATGGAGCCGCATTACGGCGGCTGGATGCATGGGCGCACCCATGGATTTCTAGACATCGAAGGTGTGGCGATTGCCCACGACATCAACCATCTGACCGTACTGGGTTGGGATCAAAGTGAACCGTTCATGAATGACACCTTTGACTGGCCGCAATGGCCTGCCCTGGATGTATCAGCTGAAACGGTGATTAATTACTACCAGGGAATTGTGAGCCTGGGGAATCCACTGGGATCAAACCTAGAGAACCTGGCTGCGCCGTTGAGCCTGCGGGATGAGGAGGCTGAGCAGGAGCAAATCGTGCTGGTTGAGCAGGACCAAGATCCACAGCTTGACCCCATCACCGGCAGCACGGTGGATGTAGAGGTCTCTGGTGATCTCTGGTGGGGTGGCTTAACAGCAGAGATCACCGTCTCCAATAACAGCGATCAACATCTGGAAGACTGGTCGGTGGGCTTTATCAGTGCCCACCGCTTCTACGGCGAAGCCTGGGGAATTGATGTAGTGACCGAAAAGGTCACTGATGATCTCTACCGCTATGAGCTCTACGGAGCAGAGTGGGGCCGTTCAATCGGCGCCGGTCAGTCGATGACGGTGGGCTTCAACGCCATGACGGGGACGGAGCTGGGTCGCAGCGGTTCACTCACCGCCGAGACTCTATTCGCCGAAAATAGCGCGCCAGTACTTCTCTAGCGATTGCGTAAATACTGGAGCTCACTACTTCTAAATCTATGATGATTACAGGGCCTGAACTAGCATCAATACCCGTGTGATTGGATGATCTAAACCAAGCAGCTAAGCATGAAGAGTTAAGGATAGTGTGAACTACAAACACATACTGAGGGAAGTCCGAATGGGACTGAATATGGTAGTTATTAGTTATGAGCTAGTAGTTGCCAGTGATTGATAAGGGTGTGAGGCTAAGTCGATAATGTGTGAATCATAGAGGAAGGCGTTGGCAAACAGCTAGTCGGGAAAAGGTAGAAAAATAAATAGCTGAGATCATTTATCAGCATCATGCAAAAAACATAAGAAATAAGATCGCAATCCAAAGTAACACTTATGCAATATGTACTCATCAACTACTACACATTGATCAATAATGAACACTCGATCTTCGCTTGCTATTTCTTGTTGCTCGATAGCAAGCTCGTGATGGCAGGCAATCCAAGGGTTGTTGATGTAATGACCGTTAATCTGAAATAGGGGGTGAGAGAAGAATGATTGCAAGGGAATGAATGGGGGGGGGGCTAGATATTGAACTACTGAATATTGAGCTCAATCTACAATTGAATTGAGGTAAAAGCAATAAGCGATCAAGGTGAGGTAGCAATGACATATATTTCTTTCTCTGCCAGCCAAAAATAAAACAAGGTGTTATTTGAAACAGGGCTTAGACGTGAAGATGATGGGAAGAAGTATTTAAGGTATAATGAGGAGAAATAATAAAAAAGAAATGGAATTCGATAAGAATGGCTTCCTGGTCACAAATTCGTGGACATCATTTGAAGATATAAAAAAGAACTTAAGCACAATCAAGGCAGAGTTTTATACACCAAGCGAAATAGTCGAAGAAGTGAAGATAAGATGGGGTTTCAATAAGGTCTGGTACAGAGAACACATTGGGGCAAGTGAAATTCCATTTCCTGTCGAAGAATGGATTAAAGAAGGTGGCTTTCATCAAGAACAAATTGGCTATGACTCTAGAGGTGGTGAATGGAATACTTTTCCTCTGTACAAAAATGGTGATGAAAACCTAAACAGACTTATTAAAGATATTTTCCCCAAGACATATAGCGTATTAAAAGATGTGCCAGGTATTAATTTTGCAGCATTCTTCAAACAGACACCAGGATCTTATGTGAAACGCCATAAGCACACGCCGAAGAATGCTATCTGCCATTTTCTAATGGAAGACCTGAAAAAAGGAGCTGCATGGTTCAAAGTAGGAGAAGGATATAAATACATGGAGAAGATGGGCGATGCTATTGGTTTTGACTATCGAATTGAGCATTCAACTGGGAACAATAGTGAGAATGAAAGAGTTAACCTGGTAGTTGATATTAAGATACCAGATTGACTTTAAAAAGATCAAGAGCAGGTTAATTTCACGGTAACGAGTCAATCAAAGACTCGATGGACAACATAGAGCCCCAGCTGAATATCACTCTAGGTAGTTCTCCCAGGTTGGCTACTGAGTGCGGTATAGAGGTTGAGATCAGTGAAGCAGAAGTCAGGCTAAAACTTGTCAATTCAAACAAGGGTCCCTTAACTAATGTTATTTGATAGGATTCATTGGGTTCTAATGTATTGATATGAGGATCAGGGTTATTGTAAAAACGAGTAAGTGAATCAGAGGTGCAATTAAATAGTGGTATGTTCAGCGCAGAAGATCTACCATGATCAAAATGTATAGGCCAATCAAGCTGAGGTGGAATAGTGAAAATACTGAAAGTAGGATTAAAGATTGGGTATAAGTTTTGCAAAGCAACTAAAGCTGGAAACTTATTTGAATCTAAATAAATATTGGGGGATGTCGGTGATAAAGCCAAATAAGAAGAACGAATCTCAGCTAAATCCAAAAGTGATAATTCATGCGACGCAGGAAGCTTCTTAAAAAAAACCATTTAGCTCAAGTAGAGAATGGCTGCCATAATGAGATATTAGGTGGTATATTTTCGATTTGCCCTGAGCCAGCATATATGCTTGCAGTAATAGCTATGTCAAATGTAACTGAGTACCTTGGCATGGAAGATTGATATTTTGAGACTTCGTGATCCAAAGCAGATGGAAAGATAATTAACATGTCAGTAACGGGTTGAAACCCAAAAGCATGATGTTGCTTCTTTAGTAATTTGGAACCACCACCGAAAGTGGGTAATATAGATTCAGATGGATTATAAAAAACAATATTACCTCCTTCTGATGGTGTGGGTATATTTAGGTAGTAAACAGCAGAAAGCTGAGCATTATCGTGTGAATGTCGGGAGACAGATTGACCATCCTGAAGAATTACTGGCCAAGACTTCTGGTGGTAAAAACAGATATTAGATATGTCTGGGGAGAACTCTCCTATATATTCCAAAACCTTTTGTTCCACTATTCTTAAGAGCCAGTTAAAGCATGAATCCGAATGTATTGATCCTTGACCATTAACGTCGCCAGTGTAATTACCCTTACCAGTAGAAACCGATGGATTAGGTATATGCTGAATAATATTATCAAAATAGTTAATCATAGAAAGCCTATCTGAGTTTGTTGGATAAAGTGTTGATTGAAGAATTGAAATTGGAAATATTTGTCTAGTGAAAGTCTTATCTGAATCTGGATCACATAAGCGTGCTAATAAGGAACCAGAGAAATCATGATTTGACATGAGCTTTTTTTCCTTCAATTACGTAGGTTATATCAGCATTTGCTATAGTCGACAAGCGATGTGCAACTGTGATCAGAGTGATACCTAGGTCATTGGTCATATCAATAAGCTTAGATTGTTGAGTTGGGTCTAAAGCACTAGTTGCTTCATCCATTATTAAAATAGTTGGATTGTTAATTAAAGCTCTGGCAATGGTTAGTCTCTGCACTTGACCTCCTGAAAAAGAAGAGGTGGAATCCATAATGTTGGTCTGTAGTTTCATAGGCATTGCATTGATTTCATCTGCTACTTGTGCCTTTCGAAGTGCTTCCCAGACTTGATCTTCATCGAAATCAAGACCACAACATATGTTCTTATAGATAGAACCACTGAATAATTGTACATCTTGCATTACGACACCAATTGACCTGCGATAGGTTCTTATATTAATTTTTTGAATAGGTATATTATCAATATAAATTGAACCTGATTGTGGTGCAACTAAGCCTAGGAGTAATTTGATTAGTGTAGATTTACCACATCCACTCTGACCTGTAATTGCCGTGAATTTACCTATTTCAAAAGACATTGATAGGTTTTGAAAAATAGGCTGAGAGGAATTTAAGTAGGTATAAGAAATTGAATCAAGGTGTATTTTTTCCTTAGCTACGTGGTGAGCGTTTTCTTTTCTATAACCGGGGTCTAAAGTTGCATTGAAAATAGGTTTAGCTCTATTCCACTGTACATAGACTTCAGACATGACAGTACCTGCTACCTTAGTAAGAATGGTAATCCCTTCAATTAAAGCTTGATAAGCAAGTAAGAAAGTAAGGTATGTGGCCGCAAGGGAAGTAAGGTGGAGATTGAGATAGGCTGATGGATAGGATATTAGTTTATAATATATATATATAAATAAGAGGGATATGGTAAAGGTTTTAAAGAATTGAGTAACATAAACCATAGTATCCTCATATGATTTAGACATAAGATTAAGTTTAGCCAAAGCTTGTAGTTTGCGTAACCACTCTATTAATAATGCGGGTTCGAATCCTGCTGACTTGAAAGGAATAAGATTTTGAAGAGATTGCAAGGAGAAATTAAGCGTATCAGCTTCTACTTGAAAAACTGTTGTTTGAATGCGGAACTTTAAATAAGATACAAAAACAAGTATCAAGATCAAAAATGCCGTAAGTATTAAAAGCATAAAAGTAGCCATAGGATCGAATATAAGCATTATTACTATGTAAATGATTGAGAATAGAGATGATAAGACGGTCTGTAGAACAGCTGAGGTTAATATTCTACGAATCTTAGTTACTGCCTCTACTCGCGAATTCAAATCTGCTGTTGTGTATTTGTTAATCATTTCCAAGGGTAACTTAATCAAGCGGTCCCAAAGAGCAACTTGAAGCCTGAGATCTGTTGATGTTTCTAGACGTACAAGTATTAGATTCTGCAAGAATGTTATGGCTGAAGAAACACTTAGGATCAATAGGAACCCTACAGTTGAAGTAATAAGAAGTGTGACTTCACGTGATGGTAAGATGCTATTAATAAGTGTATCTGTGAATAGAGGCAGTAGTAGGTAAAGTACTGTTCCAAAGAATGCTGCAAGCAATAATCTGGCTATTGGCCATAATTGGTCTAAGAAGGTGTAAGAAAAGAGTTCATAGAGTGAAATTCGATCATCTGGCAAAGATGCATAGACCTCATAAGATGTAGGAGAAAGTTCGATTAATTCTTCTTCGTTTACAAAGGAATTATTGTAAGCTGAATAAACCTGATTGTTTTTGCGATGTGAAGTGGAACAATATAAATCAGAGCCATCAGATGAGCTAACTATGAGCATTGGATGCTCATTTTGTGTAAGTGAATGGGGAGTAACAACTTGTCTGTAAATAATACTATTACTGTCGAGATAGTCTCTAATTGAAAAATGTGGTTGAGGGCGGTTAAGATTTACAGTGCTTGAACCTAATTGAATCAGTGCTTTAGATACTACTCGTTCAAAGAGAGAATCGGGTAGTGATAGATCATCATCTAAGTTGAAGCTATAGGCTAGTTGAGAGAGTTCCTTGTTGAACTTAGAAGTATTTGAAATAGGCTTAGAGTTTGAATTGGTCATGATTGATGCACTTCCTCTTGTTTATTGAGCTTGTAAAAGAGAGAGCTTGTATCGCCTAGAAGTATTGAGGGGGGATTCTGCTCAACTATTTTTCCATGGTCAAGAACAACTATATGGTCGCTTATTCTTGCCGAAGCAAGCCGATGTGCTGCAGATATGATGCCTATATTGAGTTCCCAAAGATTATGTAGGATCTGCTTTTCTGTATGAGGATCGAGTGCTGCAGTAGCTTCGTCTAATATTAAAAACTGAGGTTGTCGTAATATTGCCCTAGTTAACTCAAATAGCTGCTTTTGGCCACCGCTTATGTTTCTACCTCCGTCGGTTAAATGAGTTTCTAAACCTTGAGGATTAGATTGAATGAAAGGTAAGAGTGTAGTCAATTCAGCGGCCCTATATATTTCTTCATCTGAATATATTTCATCATGCATAAGAGTTATGTTTTGACGCATGGTGCCATTAAATATATGTGGCTGCTGTGGTACATACGCGTAAAAAGCTCTTAAGAAAGATTCATTATTATCCTGCCATGATTGACCGTTTATTAAATATCTGCCATCTGTTTCTTTGATGATGCCAGCAATAACCTTTAAAACAGTGCTTTTACCAGAACCGCTCGGACCACAGAAAGCAATCTTAGTATTAAAAGGTACTTTGAAAGATATATCTTGGAGTATATATCCTAATCTTGTATTATATTGATAGTTGACTTTATCAAAAACCAAGCCATGTTCTTGTTGTTTATATGGTTTGGGGTTTGGTAAATTATTCTGAATGGGTGTTGGGGTGAGCTGTTTATTTTCTGCTGCAATAAAGGATCTTACATAAGGATCATCCTGATTATTCATTAAATCGTCAAATCTACTAAGATAACCATCTAATACCTGTAATGTATGAGTTAGAGATGGTAGTTCAAGTAGGGGACCTGTTATGACACCAATTAGAAATTGCAACGAAATAATGCTGCCAACTGACATTTCTGTTGTTAAGAGTACAAGGAGTCCACCAACTGTAAAGGTTGCGATTGACATCAAGAAACTTGATGCTTTTGCTAAAACCTGAGATTTAGCGACTGACTGGGAAAGTATTTGTGTTTGATTTACCTGTTCTGTATATGCGCTAAGCCATCCTTCAATAAAGTCAAATTCCTCTCCACAAGCTTTAATTACAGACATATTATTTATGCCTTGTAGTGTTATTGATCTAGAAATAGAGGTGACTATAGAATAGGATACATTGATATCGAGCCTGTCTTTAGTTAATTTTCGGGTGAAGAGATAATTTATAGTTAATATGGCTACAAATGATAAAGACAAGATAGGGCTCATAAAATAAGCAAATATCAAAATAAGAAGGGCCATGACCATCCTTGATCCATAATCAATAACTTGTTGGCAAACCATATTTGAAATATCAAAGCAAAACATAGCTCTTTGACTTAGTTCTGAAATAAAGCGTGTAGCAAGAAAGCTAATAGGGACTAACAACAATTTCTTAAAAACGTGAAAGCCTGAAAGCCTAACCATTTTGTATTCAAGCCTACGCTGCAACATCATCGCTATAACTTGAAGCAGTAAATAAAGTAATGAGGCGGCAAGTAATGACCAAGCTGAAGGCATTGCCAAGTCAAGATGACCTGCAGAAAGAATTTCATTCGTAAATACACTAATCGCTCCTGCTATAAAAAGAAGTGGTACTAATGTAGTTATATTTGCAATAAATATAAGAACTACTTCACGTGGAAATAGTTTTATGAATTTAGTTAATGAAAAAAGGCTAGGAACGTACTTGCCGTGTGGTTGAAAGTTTTCGTTAGGCTCAAGTTCTATAACATAACCAGTAAATTTAGTATAAAAGAAGTCAAGGGTGACACGATATCGGCCGTTTGCTGGGTCAGCGATATATGCATATTCATTTTCAAAACCTTCGAGTACTACAAAGTGATTAAAGCCCCAAAAGATAATGCAAGGGAAGCGAGTTACCGATGTGATGATTATTTTGTTTGCCTTATAAACATTTGACGTAAGATTATAATGTTCTGCGGCTTTGATCAATAGTTTGGCATTTGCTCCGTCTCGACTTACAGCTGTAGTCTCTCTTAGCTCGGAAAGCGGTATATAGGTATCGAAATACCTGAGAATAGTAGAAAAAGAAGCGGCACCACATTCGGATCCTTCAAATTGTATAGTGCACTGAGTTCTTACACGATTTTTCTGTAAGGTTTTCATTTTTGGTATACAGAAGGTTTTGCTGATTTTGGTGGTTTAGGTGTTAGTCCAAATACACTCTTTATGGTAGGGATGACAAATTCAATTGGTGCAACTTTTCGAACAATGACTTCGACATCAAGTATATCTCCAAGTTGTAAAGAAGGTTTCGTCCTGGATTTGATAGTCCATTGATATGGATCCGATTTGTTAAATGGTTTACTCATTTGAAGTCTTGCTATGGCCAAAGTAGGAGCAATAAAGTTCTTGCTAACGTCTTCACTAAAGCCCTCGAGGCCAAGGCCATTAGCTACTTCTTGTGCTGTGCTGGATAAATTATTTCTGTTTAATATTTCAAGCTTAATGCCACCAAACCTAGTACGAGGGTAACCCTTTACACTGGCAAATCCGGTATTTCCAGGACTCAATTGTGTAATGTTATTAGCAGCGAAGAAGACTGGTATGTGGCGTGGAGTTATCTGCAGACTTGATGTATAGGACAATAAAGTAGAATCAGGCGACTTATAGTCACTAGAGTTGGATGCCAATTGCTGGATATATAGATCTTTTTGTGAATAGAAAAGCGTAGAGTCTATGAAATCATTGAGACTGGACCTGAGCTCTGATTCAGCAAGCTTAGTATTTGTTTTTATCTGTAAATATTCTGCCTCAAGTGAGGAGATTTGTGACTTTAGACTATCAATTTCAGTTCTATTAGTAAGCGCAGCAGTTTTAGGTAAAAATTGGATATTCGATAGATGGTCAAGTGATTTTTGCAAAGAAGCTCGCAAACTTAGCTGTTGAGCCAATTCACCTCTTAGAGTAGTTTTCAAATTTAAATTCGAATCGGCTTGTAATCTTAGTGCGGAATACTTGCCAAGATTAGAAAGTAAAGTTGCTTTTTTTGTAGTAGATTCTGAATAGATAATGAGCTGATTTGGTGGTATATGTATAGGATAGTTTCTTTGAATAAAGTCTGAAGGTTGTTCATTGGCTTCCTCTGTACTTAAGTTGTTGATTAATAAAGATATAAATTTCTGTAATTGATCTGGAGAAAGTTTGGCTCTGTTGATAAGATCAGGCAGAATAAGTTGAAACCATTCTGGGGAGGTTTCATTGGTATTTGGCAGAAATACATGCACACGGCCGTAGTCAGAGGTGATGAACCTAGAGGCTGCTGGTAGGGGAAAGAATACTCCTCGACCTTGTACTCTAATTGGTATTCGTGCTATAAAGCTCCATAGAATAATTAAAATAGCTCCTGCACCACCAACACATAGAGCTAATCTCCAAGGAGGGCTGATTATATCTAATGATTTAGAAGAAGAGGAGTGCTTCTGGGAGGAGTTCATCGCTAGTTAAGTAAGAATGAGTTAAAAGGAGGGTTGGATTCATCAACGTATGGCGGCCATATGGATGTATATCGATATAAGTTGCTTAGTGCTAAATTGCTCTGAACAAGAGATGAGATCTGCTCATCTATAGATTGCATATACAAGTTAATTGATTGAACCTTTGTAGTTATATCTAAGAGTCCATAGGTGCTAACTGTTTCCAATACTAATAGATTGTTTTGGGCACTACGAACTCCTTCTTTAGCAATATTTATGCCGAGATTGCCAGTTTCAAGAGCTGCATATGCTGATTTTACGTTACCTATATAATTAAGCTCAGCTAGGTTTGCCTGTTCTTTTAATGACATAGCATTTAAGTCAGAACTTTTAGCATCATAATATGAAGTGCCACCATCGAAGGTCCATGTAAAACCTATGCCTGCATAACCGTTATACTCAGAAGATCTAAAAATATTACTGCTGATATTACCAGCGTCAAGAGTTGAGTCTGATACACCATAAGCACCTAAATACTCACCATAGATATAAAGAAATAATTGTGGGACATAGGAATTCCTATAAGTAGCTGCCTGCCAACTTGCTGCATCTGCTTTTGCTCGAAGTGACATTGCATATTCATTGCCTTGCTTGGAAGATAATATGGTATCTGGTAGAGAGAGTGGCCAATCATTAGGAATCTGAAGTTGATCGCTTGGTATAACAAAGGTATCAGGTTCTAAATTCATCAACGTAGATAGTTCGGTTGAATACTGAATATATTTATTGTATGTTCGCAAATAATTATTTAACATGTTCAACTCTTGGTTTTGAGCCTGTGACAAGTCTCCTATGTCGGCAAAGCCAGATTCAACCTGGCTTGAAGTAATCTGAACAGCAGTGTGAGTTGCCTTTAAAATTGGTATGTAAGCTTGTAGTTTTTGCTTGTTAGCCTGAAGTTTGATGTAGGACTTGGAAACATCTGCTATAAGCTTTCGCAATGCTAAATTATATAGATTTTTTTGTTGATCTAGAATCTTATATTGTGTTTTAATCTTAGGTGTTCTAGTGAAATCAATTATGTTCCATGTTAATGTTGCAGAAATTTCAGAATACTGCTCGTTTGAAAAAACATTGTATTTAGTGCATGACTGAGCGGTAATATCCGAATCCGAGCCACAGCCACTACTATCTGATGTAATTACAGGGTTTTGACGTTTTGTAGCCCAGCTCTCAGAGATAAGGGGCTCGGATTCGATCGTAAATTGTGGCATCCATAGCATCTGCTTAGCAATTAGAGACTGCTCTTGCGCTTTAACAGCATAGAAGTATTGCGATATAACTGGATTGGAGGATATAGCTATGCTTGTCGCCTGGCTAAGGGTGTATTTGTTAGTATCAGTGTTGAACTGTTTGGATATACCTTGTACTTGATTCAGTATTTTTGCCGGGTTATATTCTACATGCTGTAAAGAATCTTTGAATGTTTTCAGATCTGAGGCCGCTACTGGAAGTGCAGATATTGGCGCCAACAGAAACATGGCTGCCAATCGATGTGTAAGCATCTAATGCGATCATGTTTGTTGTTTTAAAATTTTAGAGGAGATGCAAGCAGTTGGCAATGGCTCAAATAATTTTATTGAATTCTGTAGTAATATATAGTAAATCTTGTCCACCGTATATCGCAATAGTGCTATAGCATGGCTAAAATAACAGAATTAGTTGAAAATCTCAATGAATATAGCTATATGTTCCCGAAAATATTAATATCGATATATAGTTATAAAAAGGAAGAACTTTATTTTTGCTGCTTAGGCGAATTAGAGCTCCCAATTGGTTCATTTGTCTACCGCATACGTGAAAATGATGGCTTGAATAAAACTAAGATTGAATTATTATACATGAAATTAAATTCGGTCTTCGCTGAAGACTACATATACACAGAAATTATAGAATACTTGGTCTCGAAAAAAAGGAGAGAATGTGCTGAAGTTATTGTATGTATTGAGGTAAGTGAAAAGGAAGAATGCTCAGAAGCTTTTTCTAAATTTAGAAGTTACAATGAATGGTTAATAACTCATGAGCGATTTGATGTGAGGCTATACCCTAAGAGTAATTTGAGGCATTGGAATTATTTGGCAAATATATTTAAACGAAATCATAAACTTTCTACTAGAAAGGAGAAGAACCAAATATATAGGTTTAGTGAATTAAATAATATTAGTTTGGCTCAACTTGAAAATACTCAAACACCAGAATGGGCAGATCCTTTTAACTCTGGCTTATTTTCTCCAAGGTTATCAGAGCATAGTTATGTTTTCTTTGAAGGCGAAAGACCTCGTGCATGGATTATTGGGAGCGTAGTTTGTAATGAGGCTTTATTAATAGAAACAATGTGGAGTGATTTTAAGGGTAGCTATGATTTGGTGTATGCGTTGTTGTACATACAGTTCATAGGAATATGGGGACATGAAATGACTAATTGGCTAATAGAGTCATGCATATTTTGTTTTCAACAAAAGAATGCTGGAATGACAAGACTATTAGAGAGAATGAACTCGTTTAAGTTGGAGGTAAATAAGACCATTCAACTAGAAAAGTCAATTAAGTTTAAAGAATATGGTGAATGAAGTGGAAGGATTAATTACAGATAAAGAAATGTGGAGATTTAGATCTGTGTATGAGAAGTTAATTGCTACTAATAATTTTATAGAGTTATTAAATAAAGGCAAGGGTGAAATTTATGCTAAAAGATTAACGACATTAATTGAGGGTATTGATTTAAGTGATTCAAGATACGATTTTGAGGATTGGGCGTTATGTACATTACTTCTTATTGCAGGTTTTAAAAGAATAAAAAAAAGAGCAGCTAATAGAGAGGTTAGTGATGATTATGCCTTTGATGCAGCTTGGGCTCCAATCAGAATTTACATGAAAGACTTGTTAAAAGAATTCATTGGAAATAATTTATATATAAGCGAAAAATGTATAAATAGCATGAGTGATGAATTATTCATGGAGCTATCTAATGTTCTGCAGTATACATTACATGATTCATTTGTAAGTACAATGCCATTTGGGCATCGTTTATGCTTGCATGCCACTAAAGAAGGGTATGATGATAAAAATATCCAAAGTTATTATTACGATAAGTTTATACAAAATATAGACTTCCAATTCCTGTTAGATTATCTTGAGCAATATCCTATTTGCTTATATTTAATAGGAAAGACTGTTTCGGGATGGTTTATTCGTCAAAAGGAACTTTGTGATAGGGTATATATTAGCAAAGGAAAACTAGAATATTTTTTGGAGCTTGAATCAATCGTTCAAATCCAGAATGTCCTGCCGATCAAAGGTGATCTACATAACAATGGTCGTCGTACCTATATATTGGAATTGAAGTCAAATAAAGGTGAATATAGTAAAGTGTGTTATAAGCCCAGGAATGTAAAAACTGACAAGTTTCTAGAATTGCTGGCAAGCAGACTAGATAAATTATATTCAGCTGGGGGATTGAAAGCAGCTAAGTGCTTAGACTGTGGTAATTATGGCTTCACTGAGTACATCTATGGAGTAGCTTCATCTAAACCTGAAAGCACTGATAAACATATAAAACTTGGAAGGTTACTCTATTACTTATGGATTTTGGGTGCTAATGATTGTGGGCCTGACAACATTATTTTCGATGGTGATGATTACATTTTGATTGATTGTGAGAGTTTATTCCAAGGGTCATGGATACTTAGTAACAATGCTTTGAATCCCTGTGATCTTACAGAGTTATATTATAATTCAGTAATTCGTACATCAATGATACCTAATTGGTCTACCCATGGAGAAAAAGATAATCTGGATGATGACAAGAGCTTCATTGGAAATTTGCTAGGAGCAAAAGCAAAAAGAACAGAGTACTGGGTTAATATAAATACTGATAAGATGATTGAGAATAAAAATAAATCAGTGATTGTAGATAATAGTAGAGAGGAGAGTGATTTATTTACAAAGGAAGATATTGATAACTTTATAGCTTTCGTAATAGAAGGTTTTAGGTTGGCATCAAGAAGTAAAGATTATTTTTATCAGGTTTTCAATGATACGTTAAAAGGTGGATTCCAGGATATTGATACGAGCTTTATTTTTAGGGATACGAGTATTTACAAGAAGCTGCAACGCAAACTATTTTCACCAGAATGTTGTAAAAATGCAAGTATTTTTATCGCTACATTGTTCAGCCTGAAAAATGTAATGAACTTATATAAGGATAGTCCAAGTCTTCATTGGATTACAGGTCAAGAGATCAAGCAGATATTCTCATTAGATATACCATCATTCAACTGTAATATTGTAACCTCCAAACTACAAGTATCTGATGAAGTTCTTGTTGAATTTGAGAGTATTTATATATCTGCTAGAAAACAAATAGATTTCACGTACTCTCAGACAAATAAAGAGCTAGATCTGCAACTATTTATTCTTGAAAGTGGAATGAAATCAAGATATCTATGGAATTCAAGCGTATATTATATTCCAAGCTCACTTAAGAAATACAAAAGTGAAGGCATAGATTATACAAGTTGTAGAAATGCTTGGGTAAGCTTTTTAAAATCATCATTTATACTTCATAGTCGAATGGTAAAACCTGAATTGCTAACCTTTTATTCAGGGTATAATCGTAAAGAGATTCAAATTGTCCCTCTAGACAATACAC
>PVBE011694958.1_pt1 | contig 14522 bp, 14 predicted proteins | sample 1631181 | NCBI WGS metagenome assembly PVBE01 (sample SAMN08397723, study PRJNA350692) | Marine metagenome, whole genome shotgun sequencing project. | isolation source: water | place: Pacific Ocean | collected 2012-04
AATTCACTCGCACTCATCGGTATTACATGTGCACCGGATCATTGGCCGGCGCAGTACAACATACATGGGCATGGCGATTCGCCAGAGATTCCTGGACGGATCCAAGAGGGTACTCGGGCCACTGTATGCGCCGATTCGCCGCAGTCTTTTGGGAGATCGCGGCGATGAGCGTTCGCAGGCGAGGAATCAGGGGAATGGCGTGTGAGCCTGTCAGTGGGTATTGATGGGCCAGATCAAGCCACCTACAACTTCTCTCGACGGGGAGTTGCGTGAGCGAGGCTGGTCTTCTCTGTAACCCCCGCACCCCTTCGTGAGAGCCTAGGGAAAACTATCCGCGACTTGGCTCGCGGGTGATCTTGAATGCAGCGATCCCGCGTGGCAGTTTGGCTTGGTGACAGTGCGGGCGGTCCTTGTGTTAGGAGCGGAGCCCCCTTTTGAATGCCATGTGGGAGCGAGTGCGCCTCAGCGGTTGGCTGCAGATTTTCGACTTCCGAGTGGCCAATCCCCGTAATCACGATGTTCGTGGCGTGCGGCGTCGGAAATTCAATAATCTCGATTCGGCCCGCCAGATGCACAAAATCCTGCTCACAGTGCCGCCCTTGGCGAGGCGACTCTGCCAAGTGCACTGGCGGCTGGATCTTCTGTGCGCCGCTTTGGTGCCATGGTTGCGCACTCATCGACTGAGCATGTTGCAAAAAGCCGGGTGAGCGGTCCTTTCAGGTGGATTCAGTAACATTTCGATAGGTCTTCACCCGAATGCCGCGTGCCACAATCAACAGGCCCCGTGCAAAGCCGGCGTTCGCCAGAACAAAGGCCCAAGATGCGCTGCACACCGGGATCCGACGGCCGAGCCTTGCAGCGGCGCTTCCGGCAACTATTGCCACGATCGCTGTGCCGACGGCCAACCAGGCCCATCGCCACGGACCGCCCAAGAAGCCCATCAGTACGATCGAGGCCAGAAGGAGGAAGAGGGGGATGGGGGAGAGCCACCGCAGGATCTTGTGTGACCAGAGGGCCACCGCGACGCGGGGATACAAGAACGGATTGAGCAGCCGTGGGTGCGACCAAGTGCCGACCCAATTTCGGGCGGTCATGCGCGACCGGGCTCGAAACTCGCCACGGGCTGTGTTGGGCATTCGATCGATCACCACGGCGTTGTCCACATGAACGACTAGCATTCCTTGTTCGATGACCTGGAGCGGCAATAGGCAGTCTTCGCCTGCATCCTCTCGCATGGGTCGGATGAGCGAGCGTCGTATGGCCATGCCGGCTCCTGACGCAGTGGCCAACATGCCGCGGCGACTCTCCTCCCTCCGTAGATCTTGTTCGTACCGCCAGTAGCGGGATTGCCCTACGGCGATGGCCCCCTTATCCACTTTGAATTGGACATTGGCATCGACCAGCCCGACCCTCGGATCCGCGAAGGGTGCGAGTATCGCTTGGAGAAAGCCACTCGAGAATTTGGACCCCGCATCGGTAAACACAACGATGTCGGTCTCGATCAGTTCAAGTGCGGCCAATTGAGCTGATGTCTTGCCGGCGTTGATGTTACAGCAATGAAGTATGACTCGTGTGTCTTTGATGCTTTCGACGATCGAGTCGGTCCGGTCGGTTGAGCCGTCAGAGACAACAATCACGTGTGCCACGTATTCTGGCAGGATCACATCGAGGGCATTTCGCACGCGAGCCTCGATCAAGTCTTGCTCGTTCCAGGCTGCGATCAGAATCGTGACGCCCAGGCCAGATGAGTCTGTGGTCGCTGCAGTCTCTTGTTGAACAGGCATAAGACGCAGCAGCCGCAGGTATCCGTCGAAGATCCACCACAGCATGCCAGCCGACCCCGCAGCGATGCACAGTAGCGCAATGCCCCAGCCGCTCATGCAACGGTCTCCCAGATTGCTGGGTTACGCAGCATCGCGGCGACTCTCACAGCTTCGAGGTCGACGCGGAATGCATTCAATTTGGCGTGCGCCTGTGCCGTCATGTCTCGTGCTTGATCTGGATGGGAAATGGATCGGGCGATGGCTGATGCAATTTCGTCCGGCGATGTGTCATTGGCCCAAGTGATTTCATCCGGGAACAATCGCGGCATGCTACCCACTCGCGTAGCAATGACTGGAAGCCATCTTGCGAATGCCTCGACGACCGAACGCGGCACGCCCTCTGTGAATGAACACAGGGCGAGGCGGTCGTGTTCGTCCAGAAGTTGGTGGACTCTTGGGCCATGCGGAACAAATCCGGCAAAGGTTACATCGTTTTGAAGCCCAAGATCGATTACAAGTTGTTTGAGTGGCGATTGTTGATTTCCAGCACCGGCGATTGTTAGGGCGATATCGATGCTCTTGCTCTTGAGTATCGCAACTGCCCGTACCAATGAGTCAATGTTCTTCTCAGCAGAAAGGCGACCCAGACATAACAGGCGGACGGGGCCTCCACTATTTCTGGTGGGTGCCGATTCTAAGATGGCATCTACCTGAAGTAGTGGCAGAATACAGTGGGTTCGTCCCTTGCCGATGTCGTATTTGTCTACCAACTCCGGTCCTATGGCGAATACAACAGCTCGACCTTGTCTCTGGAGTTTTTGAATGCGTCGATCGAACATGCGGACCAGCGTCACAACGATCGGCCGAAAGACACTTCGGAGGTAGATGTGCAGGAGCGTCTGAGCGGTATTGCCGCGGATGAAGAATGCAAATCTAGTGCTGCGTGGCATCAGCAAAGACAACAGCCAGAGCATGGAATTTGGCCCGGGGCCGCCAACGATACGAGGAGCGTTACCACTTGGCATAGCATATTTCAACTTGGTGGCTTGTCGAAACGTGGCCAATAAAGCTGCGGCATGGCCATGATATGCAGGCAATTCGACCACTCTTTTAGGTTGGAGATCGATCGTGACAAGTGTTGTTGCATCTGCCGGCTCGGGTTCTGTCGATACAGCGACGATGCATTGTTCATCAGCTTGTGCGATGGCGGCGAGAAAGTCAATGAAGTTGACCGTTCTCGCGGCATACCTGCTGCCGGTATTGATGATCAATTGATTTGCATACAGGAGCATTGGCATAGTGGTGTGCTGGGGCGTTTCCGGTGTCGCATGCATGAGGTGGCGGGTTCTCACTTGGAGAGATTCGTTGTTGGTGTCACACTCGCCGATATGAGTCTGATCGGTTGTTGGCAGTTTGGACGGGGTGGTCGAAGCTCATGCGCAATGAGGATTGCGAGCATCAGCCAACAGTATGCCTTTCCCAAGTGGTCCATGCCAAACTGGGCAGCCAAAAGCATGGCGAGCGCGCTGCCGAACAGGATGGCACACCGAATGTGGCCGCGGCGCAGCATGGCGATCCAGAATAAGAAGAATCCATAGAGCATCGCGGCTGCCGATGGCGCACCTGTTCGCAGGACCAGCATCGCGATCGCTCCATGTACGTTGGTTCCACCTTGATGGAGTGCCCCCGGTTTGACGTTGTATCTCGTATGGACGAAAAGTCCACGGGCCTCCGACCAAGCATTGGTTGCAGCGTTTGGATTCGGCCCAACGCCTATCAGCGGATGCTCCATCGCGACGGAGACGGAGGCGGCGGTGATGATGGAACGCGCCATTGGTGGTCGATCGGGAATGTCATCAGCGATCAGCACAACTGTCTCATTGGCGATGCGCTCCAAGCTTACCCAGCGGTCTGAACCAAGCATGGCAGTCAAGACGACCGCCAATAAAAGGAGAAGGCTCAGGGCCCGGATCATCAAGTGGCTCGGGTTGCCGAGGCTCTTGGGTATGTCGAGCCAGATGATGCTCATGAAGACCAAGCCGCCGACCAACGTGGACCGAGAGTCGGTGGCGACCATCGTTGCAACGGCAAGCACCAGTCCAATGGCAAGCGATGGGCGTGACATATCTCCGCGTTGACGGGCCATGACCATGAGCGGCAGGCAGAGCAGCGCCGTTTGGGCGGGCTGATTGGCACTGCTGAACAGCTCGTGCCAGAGGGAAGGCAAACCGCCCACGCCGGTCAGATTTGTCCACTTGCCCGGTCGAAGGTCCACTCCGGCCATCACCGCGGTAATGGTCACGCCGGCGGTCACGACAGTGAGCGTGAATGCGGCATTGCCGATGATTCGAAATGAAAATGGGATATTGACAACGGCGAGAATCAACAGCGGGAAGATCACGAAGGCTGGATCGAAAGCGTGATGTACTGCGACCATGACGATTCCCGGAACCAAGATGAGTGCCATGGGCTTGGGGATTCGGATGCGACCCCTTACCAGCGTGGCCAAGATCGCCCAGCCAATGAAGATCACGACGAAAATGCGTTCGACATTGCCAACAGGCCCTACGGAAATCCCCGTGAACGCCCGCATGAGTATCAGGGTTGCCAAGAGTGTCGTGGACACAAGTGCGATCAATCTTGCATCATGTGCAAGCGGCACCAGCACCGTTGTTGTTGGCCTTGGAGTAGTCGGCATTTCAGCGGAACAGACGTTCATGCTCGATGCCCAATCAGCGCGCGAATCCAAGGAACAAATGCGATGCTCAAGCGACTTGGGGACTCTACCCGACGGACATGATCGAGGGTAGCAGCAGTTACACGCCTGCGAAGGTCGGCATCAGTCAACAAGTCCACTGAGCGATCGGCCCACCCATCGTCGCATGCAAACGCGCAGTCGGCGGGGGCCATTGCCCCGGAGGGCGTGCCTGCTTCCACAAGCGTGGGGAGGCCAGCCCATATGGCTTCGGAGACGACCAAAGGGTAGGCATCCAACCGGGACGCGTACCAAAACTGACTCGCTGTGCCCAAGGCTCCTTCGACATCATCGGACCATCCAACCATGGTGATCTTGGACCAGTGGGGTGATCGCACCATTTGCCGTTTCAATTTCATAAGGAGTGGCCCATTGCCCACAATGCGCCAAGTCACGTCCGGTAGGACGGAAGCGACCCTCTCGAAACACGGCAGCAGGCGGCGGATGCCAGCCAGTTTGGCTCGATACTTCAGATTGGATACCGTCAGGATGGTGCGGCTGGCCCGTTCGGTTAAATCTGGTGCCGGCGATACCAGTGGCATTCGGACCGGTGGGCACGTGATCACGGGCTTTGCGGTGCAGCCGTGGACCCACATGGACAACGCTTCGGTGACACAGATGCAACCGTCAGCGGCTCGCAGTGTACGTCGATCCAACGCGGCATTTGCGACACGCCGCAGGGCTTTGCCCATGCGCAGGGATCCAACCGCACCGCGTGCGAGGTCCAGTGCCGCAAGATCGTTTCGGCCACCAAGGCGAAGGACAACAGGACAATTGAACCGTTTTTGAAGCGCTTTGATCCGAGCTGCGGTTCTTATGCCACCATGAAACAGCACGATGATATTCGGTGTATTGATGGGATTGGGCAAGTCGCCTCGGCAGTTCAGATCGCCCCCTTCGGGCATGCGGTGCACTTGTACAACGGCGCGGGCGTGGTCCAGCACCGGCGTGAGCAGGGCTGCTCGGTCCCGTGCGTCAGTGACGCTCGTCAGTACCAATACATGCAACGGATTTGGGCGATCGAGCGTCATGTGCCAGTATCCAGATCGGTTACACGAACCGCGCGGATGAGATAGTACCATGCTTGTTCATAAGCATCAATATTGCTGGAATCGAGGCGATGCTTGTTATGTTCGATTGCCTCGAGGATCCAACGATTGATGTCGGGATGATAGTGGGCGATATCACGGTAGAGCGACAAGTTGCAGACAATGGCTTCTACATCGTTGAACGCAAAGAGTCGTGCATTTGGCAAATGTGATAATTGTTTGACGGCATAGCGAGTCATGCCGAATCGAATGGAAAGTTCAGCGGGATCCTTGCATGCATAGAAAGCGGCGCTGACCGGAGGGATAAAGAAGTCGAATTGGACGTTTGGGTGTTGGGCGACCAATGAGGCTACTTGGTCGATGCCGGAGTATCTGGCGGATGGCGGGTGCTGTTGCAGCAACTTTTCCGGAGTTGTGAATGCAAGTAGGACTTTCTGTTTTAGAGCTTTTCGATATGCACCAAAGTGGTTGCGTTTGTGCTTCTTTTGCTTCTTCTTCCAGTGCTCGTCGCTGTAGTACCATGATCCCCACTCATCACCTTGAGGTCTCCATTCATCACTTCCTGTCATTATCCCAAGTTGCCGAAGGCACTCCTCAACATTATCGATATTGAGTAGGTATTTACGCAGAGCCATGCCACCTTGGTATAGGTAGGCCGGAAACACATGGTTGGCATTGACCTTGTCTGCAGGCATGAGAGCAAATGATCGATCGTTGAGTTCCCAGATGACACGCTTGAGCGTGGGCTCCTGCAGCGCACGCTTGGCCACCAGCAACTGTGTCGGGACGTGAGCACCAGCCATCGCCATCTTGAGTACGCCCGATGATCCAAGAGTTTCCTTGACCTGAGATGGGGCGAAATTCTGGGAGAGTGAAGTCCCAATGATTATCGTATCGAACTCCTTGTCTGGATCGGCCAGATAGGATCGAATCAGCCCTGCAATTTGATATCGCGACAGCCGCTGGAGATCGACGGGGTGGTTTGCTCGTGCCCTGTAGACCTGAAGCGGGTCAATAGCCCAGACCAATGATGCAGGCAGAATTATCAATGCAGCAATTGATGAGAGGACAAGAATGAATTGGGTGCGACTTCTCATGTGTTGCTTTGCAAATTAGAAATCAAAGTAGAAAAATTCAGTCACACGGTTGGCCATATAGAGGATGATGAACGCAGCCACTGCAAACGTTGCCACGGTTAGAAGATTCGCACAGAGTCGATGGGCCCCGCGGGTAGAGGGAAACCGCTTGGCGAGGGTCCATGTATTTGGCATCGCGAACGAAATGACCGCTGCTGCGATCACCCAGAACCATGCGTTGGCTTGCCCACCGAGCGGCTCGCCGTTGGCCGTGATATCGAAGAAATACGCGAGATCTGCATCGGAGAGATGGTAGCCAGTACTGGTTGATTGACGACCATCAGCGAATCCCGCCGGGGAAAAGATTGCCGTAAACACTTCCACTAGGCCAGACCACGTGGTTGCACGGGCTGCGATCATGGTCAACGCAATGACTGGAAAGGTCACCGACCAGCACAGAATCGCAGAAGGTTTTGCCCAGAATCCCAAACGAGGGAACGTGATGAGGGCGCGTACGCCGCGGTTCGCCACCAACAACACACCGTGTACGCCACCCCAGAAGACAAACATCCAAGTGGCTCCATGCCATAGTCCGCCAATGAGCATGGTGGAGAGCAGGTTGAAGTATCTCAGTGCCATGCCCTTGCGACTACCACCGAGTGGGATGTACACGTAATCCCGTAGGAATTCCGAGAGCGTGATGTGCCATCGCTGCCAAAAGTCGATGAATCCGGTTGCCTTGAGGGGGGAGTCGAAGTTCTTCGGCAACCTCACCCCGAACATCAATGCCAAGCCGATGGCCATGTCGGTGTATGCCGAGAAGTCGAAATAGATATAAAATGTAAATGACAACGTTCCGAGGATGGCATCATGGCTGGACAGGCTTTGCCCGGCATCGGCTGCGTCGAAAACCGCACTTGATGCAAGTACCAGCGAGTCGGCAATCACCACTTTCTTGAAGAAGCCGATTGCGAATGCATGTAGTCCCGCCAACGACTGTTCGGCTGAGAAGTTGAACGACTCGCCGCGATGAATCGCCGGCAGGATATGTCGGTGGTGGACGATAGGGCCCGCGATCAACTGAGGGAAGAATGAGACAAAGAAGGCGTACTCAAGGATGTTCGTCTTGTCGGTCAGATTTCGCGATGTGTCGACGAGGTACGCGATCTGTTGGAAGGTAAAGAACGAGATGCCAAGCGGCAGGATCAGATCCATTTCCAGCAGGTTGCTGCCCATGGCAGTGTTGATGTTCGATACCAAGAAGTCGAAGTATTTGTAGTAACCAAGCCCAACAAGGTTGCCAGCGATTCCCATGAATAGTGGAATGCGGTTGGATCCCGTAGTGTGTCGGATCCATAGCCCAATGGACCAATTGCCCGCGATTGAAACGAGAATGATCGGAAGATAATTTGCTTCCCAGAACCCATAGAAGAACAGCGAACTCATGGTCATCCAAAGCAGCAGAGCTCCAGTGCCGCTTTTGAATTTCCGCACAAGGACTGCTACGAGGAAGACGACGGGCAGAAATGCGAAGACAAAGACGGGAGAACTGAAGATCATGCACTGACACCATGTGCGATCTGAGCGCGTGGTGTCGTGTAGTGGTGAATGTCGAGTCTGTCTCCGGCAACCATCCGAATGGCATCAATATCGTCTTCGGACAGTCTGGAGATTGAGGATTCGTTCATGTTGACAATTCGTCCAGATACACCATGAACATGCCATTGCGATTCAGAGACATTCGATTGCATCGGGTCGAGCTCAAGGAGATTTGTGACTCGATTGATTTCGCCTACCGGATCACGGCACAGTTCTTCGTAATACAACTGCAGATGGTGTTGTTTTGTGAGGTGGCGAGTAATCAACTCATCGGCCCGTCTCCATTGTTCCGCACAAAGACCAATTGAGTAATTTTCTCGATAGTCGGTGTTTCCAGACAGTTTGGGTTTAGTTTTTCGACGGATTCCCTCAGCAACTGCGTAGCCGTTACGGATGATATGAATGAAGGTAACGGGCTGAAAATACTCGGACAGGAAGGGGATGCGACAAGCGTTGGCGATCGACTTTTCGATAATGATGTTTTTCCCTCGAGGGATGGACATAGACCATTGTCGTTTGATTCGATCAGCGGAATAGGCCAGTCCACGTGGCGATTGGACTTCCATGGCGGTTTCACACTGGCACCACATACGCGGCCATCCATGTTCTTCTGGACGGGGAAGCTGGTCGGTTAGTGAAACGCCCTCGTATTGAAGAGCACCAATGCAAGGGTGTTCAGCAAGCATGGTGTGCAGAAGCGTTGTGCCGGAGTTGTAGCACCCCAAAATAAAGACCCATCGATCTGGCATTGGATCACGTCCAAGGCGGGCTGACAGATGCTTTCCAAGTGATGTACGCAAAGTGCGATGAGTTAGTCTGGAGAAGATTTGTGTTGGTGTTTTGTGCTGGCGTGAACTCATCGTTTGGCAATCCGGCTTGCTGCTGCATAGAGTCGACTCGCCGTTACAAGTGCTTTGAATCGACTTATGGAAATATTGGGCGGAACATTGATACGAGGGATGAGCATTCTGTCGGAGTGGTTTCCGACAACGCCAGGAATTAGCGTACAGCAGCCCCGTAGGGCAAGTGGCCGCAGAGCATCGGCCACCCTGACATCGACGGCATCGTGGTGGCCGTATGGGTATGCAAACCACGGTGTGTCATTCCCACACATTGATGAGACTTGTTTACGGCCATTCTCTACTTCATTCACAATTTCTTCGCTGCTGCAATATTTGAGGTTGGCGTGATGTGTGGTATGACTTCCAATTGACACATTCAATGTTCTTGCGACGGTTCTAAGATCTTCTGGTCGCGCAAAGGCATTGGCTGGCGGGGTTGGTGGTTGTACTTGGTTGAGGATGGTGGCCAGGATCTCTTCACACCGAAGAGGATCTGCCTTGGCCAGAATGGGTCCTACTTGGCTCCGCAGCACTTGGCAATCCTTTCTATTGTTCAGTTCTACCCGTATGGGAATACCCACAACATGCAAATCGAGTTGCGGTTGTTGGGTTTCGATAACCCAGTCCAATAGATCCCACCAAGGTAGTTTGGAGGGGTCATCCACGAATGAAGTTGCGACAAACCAGGTGGCCGGAATACCCAATCGTTGCAGGAATGGAAAGAGAAGCCTGACGTTGTTGGCATACCCGTCATCGACCGTGATCGCCACTCGCAATCCAGTGGAAGGCCCATCAAGTAGATCGGCGAGATGTACGACATCCGCTATCTGGCACAGCCACTCCATTTGTTGAGCAAACTCACTCATCTCTAGGCAGCGAGAACGCGACAGGAATCCATGTGGCTCAGCATTTCCGTCCGAGACACTGTGATAACACAATACAAGCCGTGTAGGCCGCAATCGCGCCGGCCCCGCGCCCCACGCACGAAGACAGGCGGGTGCAACCCTATTTCGGACGACACTCATGTGCGCTGACCCCGACTTGCCCCAAGGAGTTGTTCAAAGAACTTGAGTAGATCCTGTCCGACTGTGTTTGCTTCACTCCGGCGTATCGCGGAGTCATGGCTTGCTTTTTGCATGGATTTCATCCGCGCAGGCGAAGAGAGCAGTTGGACGAGAGCGTCTGCCGCTGTTTTTGGATCATTCGGATCAAACATGGTCGCATCAGTACCATCAGTCAAAAAGTCAGTTGCTGCAGAATGCCTACCGATGAAAATCGGCAATCCATACGCCTGCGCTTCAATTACCGACAGGGGGCATGAATCCAGTTGGGAGCAGTACGCAAAAAGATGCGCAGATCGAAGGAATGGTTGAATATCCCTAGCCATGCCTTCGCAATTGATGCGAAGAAGACCGTGCGTGCCATGCCAACGCCGCGAAATCTTGCGCCAATGCTCTCCGCCGCCGAGAATGTCGAAGACAACTGTTTGATTAAGGCAAGTAGCGGCTCGGCACAGAACAGTACAGAGACTATTGATGCCATTGGCCTTGGCCTGGTACGCAAGATTGGTAACTGCCACGACCCGAATTGCATCAGAATGGTCTTGTGGGGTTGTGTTGGGAGTTATTGGCAATTCGAGAACGGGGGGTGCCACAATAATAGGTTTGTTGGATTGCAGACAAGGCTCAAGTTGCTGCTTCAGCGTCTTGCTTACGACAATGAGGCCATCACATCGCCGAATTGACCGTCTTGTGACGCGCATGCCCAAGAGACTGCGGGCGGACGTTATCAACCGACCGCGGCGAATCCAGCATGCTATTCGGTCATGTCGAGTCGTGAATGGATTGCCGCCATACCGTAGAACAACTGGCACATTGGTGCTTTGTCGGACTTGGGCCAATCGAAGTCCGAGGCGAATATCGCCTCCGAACAACACCACGACATCCGGGTTGTTCGAAGTGATACGCCGCCGGAGTTCTGCGTTGGCAGAAAGGCCAGAATGAGAATCGATAAAGACATCGCAATCGGCACCTGCCGCCTCAAGGGGTCGTTGGACGAAGCGATACCTTTTGCGAGGATCATTGCTGGAAATCAGGAGTACTTGCAGGGCTGTCATTGCGCGACCAATGATAATCGAGCAGGGTCAGCTTTACAGGGCGTGCTATTGGGCGTGTTTCCACCGCATGGGGAAGCGTTTTCTAAAGGCACTCTTTAGTACATTGCGATAGTACCACGCTGGTCGTAGTCCTTTGGTTGGCAGTGGTACGATTCCGTCATACCGATCAATATTATCGATCTCCTTTGCCATTAGTTTCGAATGTACTCTCTTGTAGCAATTGCTGTTCTCAAATGCTTTCAATTGGGGATCCGCAACTTGCAAGAACTGTTTTGGGTATGAAGTCTGATGGCGGATTTCCATATCTCCGTTTGTTATCTGCGATCGCAACCCAAGACTGCCAAATAAGTGACAATGTTGTTTTTCCCAGAATCGCTCCTTGCCTTCAAAATATTTCATCCCTATTACATTGCAGATCTTCTCCAACTTGGTAGCAGGATCGGCTGTTAACTCCTCGAGTTTCACGGATACAAATGGAACATTTAGTGCTAAAAAACGCTGGTAATATTTGAGGAAGTACTTTGTAGCTGTCTCAAGTGGCCGTTCTCGCTTCCACTGAGAATACATGAAGCCAATAGGCTCTTTTACCATGATGATATTGAACTTTTGCATGTTGCTTGATCGGGCCCAATACTCTGTATCAAGAACCCAATTCAGATTTTTTGATTCATCAACGACCCATTTCACATCAAGTTGTTGAGCAAGGGCTTTGTGAAAGCTCTCCTCATTTGTATTGTCAAACTTGCGCCAGACGCAGTCAGAATAGTTGTGTGCACAGGAGCACATTGGCTTGAAGTGGTGGGTTCGCCATGGTCTAAAGAAAGCATAAATCTCACCGCAGGCGAATGCGTTTTTTGCATTACCAAGCATAAGGTGAGTCATGGAAGTGCCAGTTCGTCCAGGACCGAGTATCATGACTAAATTGGGCATCGGACCTCCTGAGTCAAGCATGGGATTTTCGATCGGGGATGTAGGGTGTCGTGGCGTTCCATAATTATCTTTGATTCCACGAACGGTTCACTGAAGTCGATAAAATCAATATCTTCGTCACGTTGGCATAGCGGATCCCCAAGAGGATCAGTTGATCGTACGGTGGTCTATACATAGACATCTTCTCATTTTACGTCGTTGGACGTTCACTCCGGTCACGGATCGTGCCACTGAATGGCATGAGGAAGCCGAATCGAAACCAGATGATGATCGCTGCCGTGACTTTCCAGAGCAGCATACTGCAGGCGGTACCCAATGCGGCACCCGCGATGCCCCACATTGGAATGAGGATCAGTCCTAGGACGATGTTGGCCAGTGCCCCCATGCTTTGCAGTACGGCCATGATCTTGTGGCGGCCATTGAGACCAAGCACTTTGCCACTTGGGCCGAGGAATGCAGCGGTGACAATCATCGCGCCTAAGATCCAAACAGCAGGAGTGGCCGCTGTGTAGGTTGGGCCGAATACGGGTAGCAGTATCGGCAGGGCGAGCATCAGGCATCCGTAGAGTGCGAGGCTTGTGAGACCTGCGATAGCGCTGATTCGGCGGGTTATTGACGCGAGATTTGCGACTCGGTCGTCTTGGTAACCTGTGACCAACTCTGGGCTGAAGGCTTGTTGGGTAGCTTTCATTGGCAATCGCAATACGGATGTAACTAGGATTGCGATGGCGTATGTGCCAACTGCCTGATCGTCAGTCAGTGCTGCAATAAGGAGAAGATCTGTTCGATTCATGAGCATGATGGTGCTAGAAGCAACCATTAGTGGCAGCGCAACGCCCAACCACTGTTTCGGTTTTGTTGGGGCATCGATGCTCGTTCGATGTGGCTGGCAGATAGTGATCTGCCAGATCGCCATGATCGCCAGTGCGATCAAGATGATGGCTGCTATCCGAAACGGTGACAGGGGTTCATCTGTCAGGATCCAGAGAATTAAGGTTCCGACTATCAATACGATAGGCCGCAGGATTTGCTCAGCAAGTTGCCCCTTGACAGAATGTCCGAGGGCGATGAGCCTTCCGCGGCACACTTTCGTGATTGCGAAGGCTGGGATCCCCAGAAATAACAATACCAAGCCGGAGTTGACGAGCCAGTCCGGTGTGATCAGCCAAGTAATGAGCAGTGCGATGGTGGCGGAAGCGACACCGCAAAGAACAGCAGTTTTTGATACCCATCGCTCAAATGCCCAAAGAAGTGCTGGTGAATTGTTGACGAAATATTCCGCCACGAAGCGGACCGCGGCGTGGTCGAGTCCGATGAGTGAAATTAGGCTCAGAAGGCTAAAGATCGTCAAGGCGACGCGGAACTGGCCATAGTCTCCTGGTGTCATCAGTCGCGTCAGGAGGATGGTTGAGATGAAAGCAAGCCCAAGGCCGCTGGCGTGCAAAGCCATTGTCCAAATCGAGGAACGAGTTCTACTTCTGTGGTTGTTCATTGTCGAGATCGTTCTTGCCAATAGAACCACGTGGTCATGTTCTATCGGTTTGAAGACGTGGTTGACACATAAGCGCCGACAATTTTCCGCAGGCCGCACGATAGATCTGTTGTAGCGACCCACCGCATTTTATTCTGTGCCTTGGACGTATCAGAGTAGTTTCGTTTGATATCCCCGAGTCGTTCTTCGGCGAAGCGGACTTCGGGGGGATCGATGCCGGCTTCGGCCAGGGCGGTGCAGAGCATCTTGGCGAGTTCGCCGACGGTGGTTTCGTGGCTCGTGGCGATTTGGAAGACTTCTCCTGAGACGTTTTGGGCGGGAGCAGTTGCAGCCTTGTGGATCGCGTCGATCAGATCGGTGGTGAAGATGAAGTCGCGAGTGGCGGTGCCGTCGCCATAGATCTCGATGGGCTTTCCTTGCATTGCCAGTGCGATCCACTTAGCAACGACGCTCGTCTTATGGCCGGACTTGGGGCCGTACACATTGCCAAATCGCAATGCGACGGTTTCTACGCCAAAGGTTTGGGCATAGGCCGAACAATACGCCTCTCCGGCCAGTTTGCTGGCGCCGTAGGGCGAGACCGGCTTGGGCACGATCTCCTCGTGAATGGGCGGCTCGACGTTTCCGGCGGGAGCGCCGCTGCTGGCGAAGATGAACCGCTTCGCCGATCCATGCCTGGCGGCCTCGAGTGTGTTGAGGGTGCCCTGAACATTGGTGCGGCAGTCGAAATGGGGGTCCCTGACCGAGTCTGGCACGCCGGTGCAGGCCGCGAGGTGAACGATCACGTCTCCCTCCTTCGCCGCTGCAGCAATCCGATCGCCATCGAGAATGTCGCCGACGACCAGTTGGACGCCACCCGACCACGGGGCATCTGCTTCGACTTCATCGAAGGGTGTTACT
>PVBE012479864.1_pt1 | contig 14522 bp, 8 predicted proteins | sample 1631181 | NCBI WGS metagenome assembly PVBE01 (sample SAMN08397723, study PRJNA350692) | Marine metagenome, whole genome shotgun sequencing project. | isolation source: water | place: Pacific Ocean | collected 2012-04
AAACCACAAATCTGCTCTCAAGCGTGTTCGTCAAACCGTGAAGCGCCGTGGCCGTAATCGTCACGTACTCACGACCATGCGCTCCCAAATCAAGCGCCTCCGCGCCGCCGTGGAAGCGGGCAACGCCGACGAGGCCAAGGCCAACTTGACCGAGGCGATCCGGCAATTGTCCCGGGCCGCCGACAAGGGCGTCATTCACCGCAATCAGGCCTCCCGCAAGATCGGTCGGCTGACGCGCGCGGTGAACGCGCTCGGCTAAAGGCCCAGGCGCCTGCCCATCTCCTTCGTCGCCCGGCCTCTGCGCCGTGGACGACAGCCGATCCGCCGCGAAGGCGACGGCATCCTCGATCCGACCTGTTCTTGTCCGGGACGACGCGCCGGTGAGGTGCGTCTATAATTCGCCGGGGCCCACCGTCATCCCCGGGGGGCGCAGAGATCCACCAACGCGGCCTCGAAGACCACCGCTGACGGCAGCTTACTGCTCTTCAGCGCCCGATCCGCCGCCGACAATCGCTCGAGGGCCAACATCAGATCGTCCGTAGAGTAGTTTCGAAGCTGCTGCGCGAAGCGGCGAGCCCGAAATGGGGGCAAACCGGCGCGCTTCGCCGCCTCATCGGGGCCGGCCCCGTCGGCCCGCGCGCCGTGCCCGATCAAGAGTTGGCGGAATTGGCGAACCACCATGGCCAAGAGATAGAGCGCTTGCTCACCCTGGTCCAAGAGCAGGTGGGCCCGTTCGAGGGCCACGGACACGTTACGGTCGGCCACGGCGTCCACCAGCTCCCAGACGGTTCGGGTGCGGCTGGGCACCACCGTCTCGTGCACATGGGCGCTGGTGATCAGGGCGTCCCCCTCGACGAAGAGGGTCAAGCGTTCGATCGCCGTGTCCAAACCGGCCAAGTCACGGCCGATGGCGTCGGCCAGCAACGCCGCCGCACCGGCCTCCATTTTTCGGCCCCGTGCCCGAACCCGCTCACCGATCCACGAGGGCAGCTCTCTCTCTCTGGGTGTTTGGCTGGCGTGCACGCAGCCGACGCTGGCCACCTTTCGATAGAGGACGGCGTTCTTCTTGACGGCCCCCATGGCCTCGAAGACCAAGCAGCTGCTCGGGTCGGGGTTGTCCAGATAATCCAAGAGCGGACGAAGCGCGTCCTTCTTGCGGGTGAAGACGACCTCGGCATTGCGCACCCACACCAGCCGTTTTTGGGCCATCATGGGGAGCGTTCGAGCGGCCTGGGCCACGCGCTCCGGATCGAAGGCGTCTCGTCCGTCAAAACGGTCGAGGTTGAAATCCTCGGCAATGCCTTGGAGCACCGCCTGCCGGAGCCACTGCATCGCCTCGCGGGTGAGGAGGGTCTCCTCGCCGTGCAGCAGATAGACCGGCGCTTGTCCGCCGGCGAGCTTAGCGCCCCACGCGCTCATGATCTCTCCTCTCGGGGGGCGCGGCCAAGAGCCTTCTCACCCCCTCTTCCACCACGGCGTCTACCGCCGTCTCGCCCGCATACCGCTGCGCCGCCAGGCTGTCCACCGAAGTGCGACCCCGATGCCAAGGCACGACTCGACGAATCGGCCCGCTATGCCAGAGGATTTCACCCCGCTCACTCTCCAGCCGCAGGGCCAGGACCACGGTGACCTCAGAGGCCGCTTCGAATCCTTGCGCGTCGTAGCCCGCAGCCTCTTGAGTGGGCGCGGACAGGCGCCCACGCATGACGGGCGCGCCGGTCTGCTCCACCAAAACCGGTCGGCTCCGCTGCGCCAGCGCCACTCTCAGATGGTCGCGCGCACGGAGCCCGAGATCACCCCAGGGCGTCGCGTCCACGATCTCGCCCAGTCGGAGCACCGGGGCCGGGCCACCATCGAGGGGATTGACGAGATGGTATCCACACCCGCAACAGAGCAGGAGGGAGACGGTGAGGAGAGCGCACGACGGAGACATGTCAGCCACCTACCACGGCGACCGGCGTCTCACAAGCGTGACCTCTTGGGTCGAATCGAGGGCGTGCAGCCCGCCTGGCACATCGCTCTCGGGCCGCCGCGCCGACGCTTCGAAAGCCCAGACCCTGCGGCGCCGCAACACGAGGACGCTAGATTCGGGTCCGTGAGCGGTATACGGTGTCGGGCGATGATATTGGCCCTCGCGATCAGCGCCCTCATGGGCGCCCCCAGTCCAAACCTCGGCGGCGCCGAGGGGTTCACCGACCATTTGAACGCCCTCGAGGGGCGGTTCGAGGCGGCTCCCCATGGAGAGCACGCCCTGCGACTGGCCCAGGGAGCCGGGCGAGCAGGCGATAGCGCGGCGATCGGGCGTTGGCTTCGCGCGGCGCAGGACCTGGGCATCTCTGCCGGGCGCGCGGGCCTCGTGGGCGGCTTGGCCTACCTCCGAGCGGGAGACTATGAACACGCCGTCATTCGACTATACGAGGTCTGCGTCCAACATCCCCACAACGGCGCGGCCCATGTGGGACTCTGGCGGAGCCTGACTGAATCGGAGGTCATCCCGGCCACGATAGACCTCGAGCAGGTGCGAAACCTCTTGGTCTCGCGAGGATATTTCCTCTCAGCGAAACGGCCTCCCGTTCCCGATGTCATCGGCGCACGGCGGCACACGGACGTGGGCCTTTCGGCGCTCCATGGGGGACGTTTCAACGAGGCGGCCGACCACTTCGAGAAGGCACTTTCGGTACACCGCGGCCACGCGGAGGCGTACCGAGGGTTGGGCGCTGCGCACGCGCGTAGTAAGCAAAAGGTCAAAGCCCTGGCCGCAAATCGCCTGTATCTGTTCTTGTCGGGGGGCGACACTCGGTATGTTCGTCGAGTCCGCCGACAGGTGAACGACGCAGAGCGACATCGCGGATTGAAGCGGCAAACACCAATCCGATAGAAACGCGAAGCTGCGGCAGGGTGCCGTGTTCGCGAGGCCGCCCGGGTGGGGTGGCGAGTAGGTAAAAACGGGCGTTCGGGGAGTACCGAATGAAGATGAAGCGTGTGGTGAACTCATTGGTCGCGGTCCTCGCGGGGCTGTCTCTGGTCTTGGCCGGTTGCGTGGAAGACACCACGGCCGTGGTGGAAGGCGGCGTCGGCGGACAAGCCATGGCGGCCGGCGGAACCGGCGGCGGAGTCGCCGGGGCCGGCGGCAATTGGAGTATGGGCGGCACGGCCACCGGCGGAGAGTCCGCCATGGGTGGTGGTCCCGCCGGCGGTGAACCGGTCATGGGTGGTGAGCCTGCGTCGGGTGGAGAGCCCGCGCCCGGGGGAGACCCCGCATCGGGTGGAGAGCCCGCATCCGGCGGAGAGCCCGCCATGGGTGGAGAGCCTGCCCCGGGTGGTGAACCCGCCATGGGTGGAGAGCCCGCACCCGGTGGAGAGCCCGCCATGGGGGGTAGCCCCCTCCCCGCGGACGAGGACGCAGACGATGACGGCGTCCTCAACGGCGACGACAACTGTCCCAACGACCCCAATAACAGCCAGCGCAACCAAGACGATGACCGCTTTGGTGACGCCTGCGACAATTGCCCCACGGTGGACAACGCCAACCAGGCTGACGCAGACGGCGACGGCGTGGGAGACGTCTGCGGCGACCGGGACAACGACGACATCGTGGATCTTGATGACAATTGTCCCGACGCCCGAAATCCCGGTCAGGAGGACGGTGACGACGACGGGGTAGGTGACCGCTGCGACAACTGCCCCGAGGTGGGCAACGAGGACCAGGCGGACGCCGACGCCGACGGACAAGGCGACGTTTGTGAGATCGCCGACGCCGACGCCGACGGCATCCCCGATGGTGATGACAACTGCCCCGACACCTTCAACGTCGTCCAAGCCGATCGCGATGACGACGGCCGCGGGGATGTCTGTGACAACTGCCCCGAGTCGGCGAACTTCAACCAGGCCGACGAGAACGGCAACGGGATTGGTGACGCCTGTGACGCCGAAGACTTCGACGAGGACGGTGTCCCCAACGACGTAGACAACTGTCCGTTCGTGCGGAATGACCAAGACGATGATGTAGACGAGGATGGAGTCGGTGACGCCTGCGACAATTGCGTGGACGAAGCGAACGCCGACCAAGCCGACGCCGATGGAGATGGGGAAGGTGATGTCTGTGACGAGGTGGCCGACCGGGTGCTGATCACCTTGCAGTGGCGCTCAGACGAGGAGATCGATATGGATCTCCACGTCCTGCACCCACGCGCCACTGCGTATACCGACCGCGAATGGGACTGTTCGGCAGGTAACCCTGACCCCAATTGGTGCGACCCAGGCCTCGACGAGGACGCCACGGGAGGCGATGACGGCAGCGAAGAGAACATTCGCCTGCGTGCGCCCGAGGCCGGCGTCTATACGGTGGGTGTCTTGCTCTTCTCCGGAGAGGCCACCGCGACGTTGACCTTCAATTGTGGGGATAACGATCCCGTGGTCCTGGGCCCACAGCCGTTGGGCCCGGAGGAGAACATCGAACGTGGAGTCACCCGGCGGCCCATCTGGGAGGTCCTCCAGTTCGACCCCCAAGACTGCAGCGTTCGGCTCCTGAACCGGGTCGCTGACAACACCTGTACCTTTTCTCGAGGTCGCCTGACTTGCGAGTGCGAGGATTGTGAAGTGGGCGCCTGCGCCAATTGTGAGGGCAACGAGGTCTGTCTCGACAACGCCTGTGTGGATCTTTGCGCGGACGTAGAATGCGCGGCGGGTGAGTTCTGTATCGCCAGCAGCGGCGAGTGCACCACCGGCAATTGTCTGCCCTGTGACAACGAGAACGATTGCGCTGAGGGCTATCGGTGCGCTGATTACAACCAAGAGGCACCGGGGGGGGCTTATTGTGCCCCGCCCTGTGGCGACGGCATCTGCGGCGCCGGGTATTCTTGTTACGAGAACATCTTGTGCTACCCCAACCCGGCCAATGATGACGATCCAGAGGACGTCTGTGCGGCCATCAACGACGACGCCTGCGACGGCTGTGAAGGCCCCTGTGACCGCGAAAACGGCCAGTGTGTGGAGTGTATTACGGACTCGGATTGCGCCGGTGAATCCGTATGCCGAGACAACGGCTGCGTAGACTTGTGCGCCGAGGTGGAGTGCGGACCCGTGGAGGTCTGTATGCCCGGCACCGGTGAATGTAGCGCGGGGAACTGCCGGGTCTGCGGCAGCGAAGCCGACTGCAGCGAAGGCGACGTGTGCGTAAACTACAATCGCGGAGAGGCCCGCTTCTGTGCCCCCAACTGCGACGACGGCCCCTGTCCGACCGGCTACTTTTGCCGACGAGACTTCGAGCGGGACGGCGTCGAAATCGATGCGTGTATCCCCAATGCCCCCCCAGGACGCGATGGCTCAGTCGATGTATGCCGCGACCTCAGTGAGCAAGTGTGCGCGGACGTTAACTGTGAGGACGGTTTCGTCTGCGATCCCGCCACAGCGGAGTGCGTCGAGGTCGTTGTCCCCCCGGGTGCCGATCGCGAGCTCAGCTCTTGGGGAGAAGGCGGTGACTCGCCCCCCGAGTGTGAGAATGACGATGACTGTGCTGAGACAGAGTCGTGCATCGACTACGGTCGTGCCATTGGACAGCGGTGCAGCGCCCCCTGTGGAGACGAGCTCGCGTGTCCTGGCGGCTTCTTCTGTTGCGAGCCCCGGTTCGGCGACGACATCGAGCCCTCTTGCGTCGCCGAAGACTATAATTTCCGAGGCGCGCTCTGCCGCTGAGGTCATCGCCCACCGCCCGATAGCCGCTCCTATCCCTCCGGTGGACGGCCCCGAACTCTCTCGGGGCCGTCACTCCATCCCTCCCTGAAGAGCGCCGAGCCGTCCTCCCGCTGGAAAAGTGCAAAACCTCGCCCTCGATCCGGAGGCGAATCTTATGGGACAGAGAGTCTCCCGTTCGAGGAGATCCTGTGCTCGACATCGTCCCCATCACCGCGCTGCCCGACACGGCGGTGCGTCAATGCCTGACGGAGGCCGGTGAGGTAGACCTCTTCTTGGAGCCCTTGGATCGACCATTGCCCCAAGGGACCATGGCGGCGGTGGTGGACGAGGTGGTGGTGGGCGTCGGGTGGTTGATGCCGCGGCCCGAGGGGCTCCAATTGGACGTTCGGGTGCACCCCCGCCATCGCCGGATCGGTGTCGGCGCCGCGCTGGCTCAACACCTCGCGATCCCCACAGAGACCATGGTGGCCCGCTGTGATTCCGGTCACCGAAGCGCCATTCAATTCGTCGAAGGGCTCGGTTTTTATCTGCATGGGATGGTCTTCGGGCAGCGCTGGGACGGCCCCCCCGAAGAGGTGCCACCGGCGTTCCGCACAGCGGCCCTCGAGGACGCCCAGGACCGCCTGGACGCCTGGCGCTTCATGCGGGCGGCGCGAGAGGAGACCGAGAGCGCGCCCGCCTTTGATCAGTCACTGCTCAGCGACCCCCACACGCGCGTACGCCTGGCCCGACGGGACGGCGCCTTGGTCGGGATCTGCGCCGCTCGCCGCGTCACCGACGCTTGGCGGATCGGGGGATTGTCAGTGACCCCCAATTTTCGGCGGTACGGGATCGGACGGTTCTTGCTCTGCGACCTCATGGACCACGCCGCTCACGATGGGTTGGGGGTGATCATCAAGGTCTCTGCGGCCCAAGAGCAGATCGTACAGTGGACGCGGGAGCTGGGCTTTTACACGTATCGCACGTGGGCGGATTACCGACGCGTGCCCACCACCTGAACGAGGGCGGCCCAGGCGGCCGCCACCTCGCGGACGCGGTCGTCCCCCTCTGCCCCGTCGATGCGCTTGGCCATCGCCTCCAACGCGGCCTTGGGCCCCTTGGCGGTCCAGAGATATCGATAGCGGGCCCGAAAGGCGTCGACCCATTGGGCTTCGGGCCACTCATCGATCGCCGCCAAACGCGGCATGACCTCGGGATCATCCAGAGCGACCAGCCGGGCCCGGGTGAGGGCACGGACCACGGGGTCGGCGTCGTCCACCCACCGCCGAAGACGCGATCTGGCTCGCGCCCCCGAGACCAGCAGGGCGTCCACACAAGCGGCGCGCACGGGCTTGCGCCCGGTCTTACTGCACATCTTGAGGACCCGAGTTTTGCCTAAGCCCGCCCCCACCACGGGGGCTGCGGCGACGGCCGCCGCCCGCACCTTGAGATCATGGGAGTTCAAGAGGGGCAAGACCATGGCATAGGCCGCCGCCGACACGCGGCTGCGCGCGAAGCCCCGCAGAAGCCCTATGTGCACCGAGGCGCGTCCGTCTGCGAGACAGCCCCGTGCGCCCACCTCCCAGCGCAGCCCACCGAAACGAGAGGCGGCGCCCAAGGCTTCCGCCGCAGCCTCTCGCGTCTTCACCTTGGGGCGCGTGTTCAAGAGGTTGATCATGTCCTCGACGGCGGCTTTCGGACTCAGGGCCGCGGCCACCGCCGCTCGGCGCACGTCAGCGTCGAGGCCCTCGACGCGCTGCCCCACCCTCGACCATAACGCCTCCGTGTCACCCAACCGCATCAGCGCCCGCTGCGCCGGCACCGCCAGCTCCACATCCGACGAGAGCGCCAGTTCCTCGAGGGCGGTTCGAGAGGCGACGTCCTCCGTAGCCGCCGCCCAATGCACGGCGATCGCACGCCGCGGTGATGGGGCGGACACATCCAGCTGTGCCCTGAGGCGCTGAGGCCAGGGGCCGGGTCCACCGGCCAGCGCCGCCGCTCGGAGTAGATGGAGCCGCCCCTCGCCGGCCTTCCAGTGAGCCTCTACCGCGGCGGCCAAAACGTCGAGAACGAGGAGACCGCTCCCCTCCCCTCGTCCGGCCTCTTCGAGGGCCCGCTGCAACGCCAAGCGCCAGCGACCTTGGGCGATAAAGGCCGGCACCGCGCGCGCCGCGTCCCAGCCCAGGGTGCGGAGCTCGCCGCGGGCAGCGCGGGCCGCGTCCATCCCGCGGTGGAGGGGCCAGCGGACGTGAACTCGGCCGTCCTCAGCGAGAATCTCCGCCGGGGCCTCGGGAAAGGGCCCACTGGCGGACACCACCTCCTTGGCGGAGGCGTCGAAGCCCTCTACGCCGGACGGTTGATGGATCTCGACCCCCAGCAACGCTCCGTCGGGGGCGAGGGTGAGGTTTAAGACTGTGGTGGGCTGTCGACGATTAATGGGGTGCTGGGGCGAGAGTTGAGTCTCACAGTCTCGTAGGAAGGAGCGAATCCAATTGCCGTCGATGCGCGCTTTGGCGTCGGCGAGCCAGCGCGCCTCAGCCGGTGTCGGCTCAGTCGGTGCCGCCTCAGCCGGCGTCCAACTGCACACGAGGGCGCAGAGTCCCCAGCAGATGAACCCGAGACGCCTGCCTTGGTTGCCGTGTCGCCGCGCCGCCATGGAGCCTCAACTTCTACCACCGCCCACAGACGGTCCCGTTTCCGCGAAGAATTATGGAACGACCTTATCGTGCGAGGCCAGTTCCCGGCGAAGTTCGTCCCGAAGACGACGCAGTCGCCGCCGTACGAAGCGGGGAAAAGGGCACATAAAGAGGTAGTCCGAGCCCGTGAAGGCCCGCACGATACGATCCAACTCGCGATCGGTGATGTCACCGTCGAGCTCCATGGAGACGCGAAGGCTCTCGGCGTAGGCCCTCGCCTCCCAGATGGCCCGTGCTGTGAAGACGGCCGGCCCCCCGAACAGGTAGCTGAGTTGAAAGACAAGGGGCCAGCGGCGCATGTCACGGAGGTGGACGGCCTCATGTCGGAGGGTGCGATAGAGGGCCGACGGGCCGACGGCCTCACACCACCGTCTACTGGGAAAGTAGACGTTGCCGAACATGACCGTCGTGTATCCATCGAGATAGCGGGGATTGAACGGGCGCACCAAGGCCGCGATCCCGCGCTGGAGAGGAGACTCGTCCTTGTATCGGATGGAGAAGCCGGGGAGCTCCCGGCGGAGGGCCTCGACGTAGGCGTCGAGGCCGGCGGAGTCGATGCGGCGTCGCCTGAGGCTCACCGAGTCGCCCTCCGCCGTGAGCGGACTCCTACCCCTACTTGAGCCAAATGCTCTGGGTGAAGTCGATGCCCTGGTCCGTGAACTTCACCTCGCTATAGGTGAAGCCGAAGACCTCGGAGATGGCCTTGGTGAGGGCGTCGCTCGGGTCATCAGCGGCGGCCTCGGGGGGCAACATGGCGCGCATCGCGCCCATCTGCTCGTTCACGGTCTTCATGAAGCGACCCACGTCGTAGCCGATGGCCAAGAAGGTCTCGCTATTGCCCTTGGCCTTCACGAGCTTGGCCATCGCGGCCTCTTCGCCCTTGCCCACGGCGATGCCCAATCCCGCGTCACCCATGGCGATGTAAGGATCGATGCCAGGGGGCAATTGCCCAGGAGGCAGGGTCAACTTCACGGGCTTGCCGTCCGCCGGCACGTTCAAGGTGGCCAGTGGCGGCACCATTGCCTTGAGCATGGTCACCATCTGGGCCGGCTGGTCCACACTCAGGATGAGGTGGGCCTTGACCTTCGTGGGGTCATTGCTGGCGAAATCGGCGTCCTTGACCACCAAGTTGGCGCCCTTGACGCCCATGAGGAAAGGAGGGAGCTGCGCGGCGAAGGCGCCGAAGTTGGCGTTACCCTCTACAACGGCCTGGTTGACCTCGCCCATGAGTTCACATTTGAACGGCGCGGCCGCCATGGCGGCGAGGTGCTTGCGAGCGTAGGCGATGGTCTTCTTGAGATCGAGACCGACCCCGAACTTCACGAACGCAGGCGAACCGTCCTCCAGCCCAGCCACGGGGCCCACGATGCCCTTCAGGTCGGCGGCGATGGCCTTGTCCAAGGCCCAATTGGCCTTGGAGACCCACTTGCTGTCCGTGACCTCGGTGCAGCCGAAGGACAGGTGAGGGGCCTTGGCCACCATAGCGCCGATCTCCGCCTTGCAGACCGGGCTCAAAGGCGGCAGCTCACCCCCCATTGCCGTGACGGTCTCGGCGTTCAGGCCGCCGCCCTTACCCAGAAAGACATCTGCGATGCCGGTCAGGCTCAAGAAGCCGACACCCACGGCCTTGTAGCCGTGGGCCTTCCGCAGGGTGCCGATGGTGCCGGCGTCGGCCAGGCTCTTGCTCGGCTTCTGCTGACCAAAGGCGATGGGCAGCGTCTTGGCTACGAGGCTGTCGGGGGTCATCGCCAAGACCAGGTCTTTGCCGACGATGGCCGCGACCATGGTCATGCCGTCCTCGCTCATGAACCAGTAGTCTTGGTCGCCGATCTTCTTCGCGGGCGCCTTTTGGCCGGACTTGGTCTCGATGCGGCCGATCATGGCCTTGAACTTCGAGGAGTCCGCCAAAGAGACGCGGAAGACGGGCATGAGGCCCACGCCATAGAGGGCCCAACGGGGCGTGGTGGAGATCCCGAGCTCGGCGAATCCCGCCTTGCTGATCTTGCCGCTGAACTCTTCGGCCACGGCCCGCGCGATCTTCTCTCCGGGATCATCCGTCTGCCCCTGGCCCTTGAGCTCGGTGGCGATCTCTTTTTCGATCTCGGCGCGCACGGGCTCGAAGATCTTCAGGATCTTGTCCAAGATCTTCTCGGGCATCGGCTCGATGCTGACGAAAGCGTAAGGCGTCTCCGCCGGGATTTGCTCGAGGACCTTCTTGAGTTCGTCGGTCTTCTCTTGCTTGACGGGCGCCTCGGCGGTGGGCTGGGCGGGATCTTGCTCGCCTTTGGAGCACGACCAACCGGTCGCCAACACCAAAACACTGAGCCATGGAAGCATTCGATTCATTCTGCTGCCTTTGCTGATTGTGAACGCGGCCCGCAGGGTGTGTTTTCGGGGCCGATGAGATCGGGTTCAATGATCTGGAACGTTCTGATATTGCACACCCAATCAGGCGTCACCAGCCAAAAAAACACACTGCTCGCAAACCACACGTACCGGGGAAGCGGCTAAGTGTTGATCCTGGCGACAGAGATCGGCAGGCTGTCGCAATCATGCGGCCCGGGGGGGCCTTCCAAGAGCAGGAGCAACTCATGATTAAATCGATGTGGGGATTGACCTTAGCGGCGATCGTGGCGACGGGTTGCACCCAAAACACGGCCTCGGACGGCCCAATTGTCGATGTCCAGCCGGAGATCGATGTCGCCGTTCCGCCCGTCCCCATGGACATGGGCGTGGAGCCCCGCGCCCCCGACGCCGATATTCGCATCGACTATTGCTCTGACGAATCCACGGTAGACTTGAACGCCGAGGGCGTGGCCCAAGAGGACGGCAGCCTCCGTTACGAAGGCGAGTACGGCACCCGGAACACCTACGGCGGCTCCTGTGGCGGCGAGGGCCGCGAGACCATCTTTCGCTTCACGGCGCCCATGGCCGGCCAATGGTCGTTCTTGTCCGCGCCCCAGGAGGGCAGCCTCGACACCGTTATGTATGCGCGCACCACCTGTGATGACGGCGAGACGGAGCTCGGCTGCAACGACGATATTGTCGCTCAAGTTCGCCTAGAGAGCAGCCTCCAACTGACCTTGGAGGCCGGACAGCAAATCTACGTCTTCGCCGACACCTACGGCGGGACACCCAAGCCGTTCTACCTCACGGCGCGGATCATCCCTACGGCCGCGCTGGGCGAAGCCTGCGATCGAGATGGACAGCGAGTGGGCTGTCCCGAGGGGGCGTTCTGCGCGGTCCCCACCGACACCAATGAAGAAGAGGGGGTGTGCACCCCCGACAATCCCCCCGTCATCGACGATCTAGTCGCTTATCGTTCCGGTAACCTCGTGACCATGAGCGCGGAAGGACATGACGACGGTGCCGACGTCGTCGAGGGCCTGCTGCAACTCTACAACGGCGCCCAACGCATCGTCTTGAACGAGCAGGGCGCGGACACCTTCATTGTCCGGTCCATCGATTCCGTGGACGGCGAGAGCGAGTTCGTCTTTCGGTTACGATTCGACCTCAACCAAGAGGCCTGGCGGCAGGCAAATCGAATCCAGTTCGCGCTCCGCGACGCCCGCGAAGGCACCAGCGATTTCAGGGCCGCAGCCTTGGAGGACCTCCCCATCGTCGACGCCGAGTGCGACCGACATCGCATCCTGAATGGATGTCCCGAACAAACGGCCTGCCTGGACCGTGATGAAGACGGCGCTTTCGGCTGCGAGGACATCCACCCGCCCGACATCAACCAGGTGAAGGGTTTCTTGAATCGAGACGCCCGAAGCCTGGCCTTTCAACAAGGTCAGCAGGGGTGGGTCATGGGCTACGAGGTCCGCGGCTTCGACAATGATGATGACGTGGCGGGCATTCGACTCCAACTCATCAAGCGGACGGGCGCGCAGGTAGAGGCCAACCGAAGCGCCTGCACGGTCACGGACGACTGCGACGAAGGCTGGGAGTGTGTCGACGGCGCCTGTCGAAACCCGTGTGGCGCCGACGAAGACTGCGGAACCGAGGGGCGTGAGGTGTGTGGCGAAACAGGCTTGTGCACGACCGGCTGTCGAGCGCCTTCCTGCCAAGCCGATGCCGACTGCCCCGATGATCCCGACGACCTCACCTGTAACCTCGAGACCAATCGGTGCGAAAACGAGGACGGTGACATCTTCGTCCCCGACGGATGGCATGACGCCTGCCCCGAGGGGGAGTACTGCGACGACGTGACGGTGCCCGAGAACTTCCAATGCGCTGACAGCATCGCCCAGGGCGAGTTCGGGTTCGAGACCCTCTCGAGCATCGACGGCAACTTCTTGGGCTTCCTGACCTTTCGGCTCGGGCAAGAATTCGATTTCGACCATGTCCGGCTCCGGGCCTTCGACGCCGAAGGCCAGGAGAGCGAAGCGCGGCATGTGGTGAATTTCCGACCGCCGGTGGAAGGCGAAGCGGGCGACGCGTGCGACCCGCTCGGGGCACGACTCACCTGCAACGGCGTCTGCATGCCCGGTGAGGACGGCCCGGTGTGCGGCGAGCCCGAGACGGCCTGCCCTGCTGAATGGGGGAGCGTCACCGAGCTCGCCCTCGAAGCCAATGACGCAGAGCTCCGGCTCAACGGCGACTTGACCGAAGCCCCCAACAACACCCGCGGCACCTGTGGCGGGGGCGTGGCCCAGAACATTTACCGTTTCACGGCGCCCACAACCGGTAAATACAGCTTTGTGGCCCGAGGTCGGGGCGCGAACACGGTGGTCTACATCCGACGGTACTGTGGCGTCGGCGCCGATTTCCCTAATTTGGAACGAGGCTGTAGCACCCGAATCGGACGCCGATTCAATTACGGGCTCGTCCGCGGTGGGCTCCAAGCAGGAGAGACGGTGTACGTATTCGTGGACGGCGACGAGGGGTGGCGAAGCACCTACGAATTGGTCGTCTCGCGGCTGCCTGATTATGAGGAAGTTGATTTCTAGAAGCATGGAGGCTTGCCCCAAACCCTTTGGGTCGGGTAGCGTCCGACGATTTTTTTGGGTTACGCATTCGCGTAGCACGGGCCGCCCCGGGGGGTGGTCAGCACGAACACACTTCATCCACGAGATGGGGAGGACGAGACTTCGATGAAGAGCACGAAGCAATTCATATACGCAGTGGCCATTGTGGCCGCTGCCCTTTCAGGCTGTCAGCAAGACAGCTCTAGTGGCGATGACGACGGGACCGGCGGTGACACGCCCCCCGCCATGGGCGGCGCGATGGGCATGGGCGGTGGTTCCGGAGCCGGCGGCATGATGACCGGCACCGGCGGCATGATGACCGGCACCGGCGGCATGATGTCCGGCACCGGCGGCATGGCCGGACCCGACCCCATGGACTGCGGCGAGATGCCCACCTACAACCTCAACGAGCAGGGCGAGGTGGACGGCACCACGTTCACTCTCAGCGGGACCACGGGCAACCGCAGCACCACCGCCGGGAGCTGCAGCACCGACGGCCGAAACGGCTCCGAGGCCGCCGTGGTCTTCACCGCCCCCGAGGCGGGTGAGTGGGAGATCCGGACGATCCGCAACGCCGCCGAGAGCGCCGCTGACGAGGACCAGGTCGACACGCTCATCTACGCGCGAAGCAGCTGTAGTGACCCGGCGACGGAGATCGACTGCAACGACGACATCGAGTTGGGCCGCATCTTGAAGAGCAAGCTCCGCTTGGTCCTTCAAGCGGACCAGACGGTCTATGTCATCGTCGACCACTGGGCCGGTGAGGACGAGGATGATTTCATCGTTCGCGCCCAGCCCTACGTGCCCACGGAGCCGCCGGTCATCACCACCGGTAACTTGGTCATCGACAACGAGGCCAACACCGTCGGCTACTACTTCGAGGGCTCCGACGCCGAAGATGACGTCGCTCTCGCCCGGTTCAACCTCTTCCGTGAAGACGGCCAAGGGGTTTTGGGGGAGGACGGTAACGGGTTCACGATCACCTTGGGTGAGACCGGAAACGGCGTGACCACATCCTTGGAGAAGACCGGCGACGGCAACTTCTTCGCCATCGTCTACATCACCTTCAACGCCACCAGCGACCTCAGCCAGCTCACCTCCGGCGCGATCATCGCCGTAGACATGGAAGGCAATAACAGCGAGCCCTTCCAGCTCGAGCCCGAGGAGCCCATGGTGGTCGAGC
>PVBE012917095.1_pt1 | contig 14522 bp, 12 predicted proteins | sample 1631181 | NCBI WGS metagenome assembly PVBE01 (sample SAMN08397723, study PRJNA350692) | Marine metagenome, whole genome shotgun sequencing project. | isolation source: water | place: Pacific Ocean | collected 2012-04
AAGCATAAGAAAGACGGAAACAAGCTGGCCAACCTCTGGAAGACCTACATGGAAACGGAAGTCGTCAGTGTGGACCAGTTGGACGCCAGCCGTAAGCGGCTGCGATGGGGGCTGGACCTGATCCAGGCCACGTTCAACTTCTTGAAAGTGGCACTTGGACCGAAGACGATGAAACCGTACCTCCGCAGTCTTCGGATCACACGGAGACAGATCCGGCAACAGGAGCAAACACTGGACATGTTTCTTCCGTTCATGATCCACAACAGCTTCATTTTCGAAACCGATCATATCCGGCGGGCATACGACAGCCTGACTCTCGAGGACCGAAGGCGTTTGAAGTGGATACCTGAGCAAATCGATTGGGCGGATTACTGGGTGAACATCCACACCAAGGGAATCCAGCGCTGGATTCGGCCGATGTTTACAAAACAGTCCCGCTCTGCCCCGCCGTCCAAGCAACCCACCTCGGTGTCATGAGAAAGATCCTGATTACGGGAGCCACAGGATTTCTGGGCACCCATCTGGTCAACCTCCTCCTCGAAAAGCCGCTTGAAGAAGTCCCGGAACGCTCGATCCGCTTGCTCTGTCGAAAAGAGAACCCGTGGGAAGGAAATGCCAGGGTTGAGACAGCAGAAGGGAACGTGCTCGATCGGGCATCGGTCGAGAAGGCTGTCGACGGGGTCGAGGCGATCATCCACCTGGCGGGAGTGGTGGCACGGGATCCCAGAAACGCGTCACGGATGTTTGAGACGCATATCGATGGTACGCGGAACATCTGCGAAGCGGCGTTGTCGAAGGGCCGGCCAAATCTGATAATTGCTTCCTCATCAGGAACGATCGCAGCCAGCCGCAAGCCGGTGACCCACACGGAAAGTTCCCCTTATGCAATCGAAGTGGCGGACCACTGGCCGTATTACCTCAGTAAGATCTATCAGGAAAAGACAGCTCTTTCCTACCACCGAACCGAAGGTCTTCCTGTTGTGACGCTCAACCCAACCCTGTTGCTCGGCCCCGGAGACGTTCGGCTTTCTTCAACCAACGATGTCCGAATGTTTCTCAATCGACAGATCACCAACATTCCGGGGGGAGGCTTGAACCTGGTGGACGTGCGAGACGCGGCCGCCTGCTTCATCTCCGCCATTCGAAACGGCCGGCCAGGCCGGCGGTACCTTATTGGTGGTCACAACATGACGATCCGGGAGTTCTTCTTCCTGATCCAGTGGGTCTCGGGCGTCCGTGCACCGCTGTTGTCGCTCTCGGAAACCTGGTCGCGGCGCGGCGCAAACGTTCTGCGCCGCGGCATGAAATTGATCGGACGGACATTCCCGCTCGATGACCGGACGATAGAGATGGCCTACCGTTTCTGGTACGTCGACAATAAGTGCGCACGCGAGGAACTGGGCCTGGAGCCACGTCCAGCCGAGCAGACCGTCCGCGACACAGTCGGCTTCCTGCAACGCGACAACAAGTCGCGAACCGTTGCTTCATAGCGGGTTCCATCTATGACCTACGATCCCGGGTCTGTCGCAGCAATCGTCAACCCCCAATCCGGCGGCGGCAATACCGGACGATCATGGGGGGGAATAAGAGAACGCCTCGAAGAGGCCTGCGGCAATGTTTCTACTTTTGAAACCCGATCTCGGGGACACGCCATCGAACTGACAGTGGAGGCGATCCGCTCGGGCCACAGAACGATCATCGCCGTCGGTGGCGACGGGACGATAAACGAAGTCGTGAACGGCCTCTTTTCCGATGGACGACCGATCGCACCGGACGTCACTATCGGGCTGATTCCCCAGGGAACGGGATCGGACTTTCGGCGCACGATCAAGATCCCCCCCGACGAAGCAGGCGCCATCCTGACGATCCGCAACGGCAACACCATTGATCTCGACGTGATGAGGGTCACCTATCGCCGGCATGACGGCAGTGATGGAACCCGGTACGCGGTCAACGTGACGAGTTTCGGGATGGGCGGAGCCGTGGCAACGCGAGTCAATCGATCCCGAAAACCCCTGGGCGGAACCGCAGCATTCCTGGTTGCGACGGTACTGACAACAGTCGGGTTCCGGGGCGACACGGTGTCACTCCAAACCGACGAGGACGAGTTCAAAGACCTTCTGGTCACAAACGTCGCGATCGGCAACGGCCAGTACCACGGAGCCGGCATGCTGGTGTGTCCGCGAGCCGTTGTCGACGACGGCCTGCTGGACATAACGGTCATCGAAAAAATGTCGCCCTGGGAACTCACCCGCAGCATCGCCCTCCTGTACAACGGCAACGTCTACAAACACCCCAAGGTCCACTACCGCCAGACAAGAAGACTCATCGCCACATCGAGAGAGCCGTCCCTGATCGAAATCGACGGTGAAGCGCTCGGCACGCTCCCCCTCGAAGCCACCATAATCCCCCGCGCCGTCCACATGCTCGTCCCGTAGGGTTCGTGGATTCGACACGTTATCGTCAACGCAAAGACGCAACGACGCAAAGGAGCGCAAAGTTTTTGGGTCCTTTTGTTTTCCCGCTCGACTGTAAGTAGACATTCACGAAACAGGCTATTCAGGACGGGTGAATCTCGATCAGCTACACCGCTCCAAAACCAAAATAGATTTGCGTCTTTGCGCTTTTGCGTTGAAAAAAAACTGTCGTTGCACCCTGTGTCAGGGCAGGAGTTGGCGGATGTTGGGGGCATGGCGGATGACGACGATGGCCAGGGCGATGAACGAAAAAACGCCGGCTTCAGGGCCTCGCAGGATAAATATCAAGACGGAGATTACGGTCATCGTCGTCATGGAGGAGATGGCGCCTTCCTGGGCCCAGCCCATCTTGCGGCCAAATATCCGTAGCGTGGGATAGAGAATCAGGCAGCTGACGGTGATGCCGAACTCCAGGTAAAGCAGGGCGCCGGCCATCGTGGCGACACCTTTGCCTCCGTTGAATTTCAAGAACGGCGTCCAGCAATGTCCGGCAACGGCGGCAAGGCCGAGACCCCACAGGAACCATTCAGGCTCGGTGGGTGAGGACAACAGGAACACTGCCAGAGCCCCCTTGGATAGATCCCCGAAGAGGGCGAACGCCGCCCGCGGGCGTGTGGACACACGCAGAACGTTGTTGAAGCCGGGATTCTTCGAGCCGACCCTGGTGACGTCCAGACCAGTCCCCCACATCGCGACGACGGCGAACGGGATGGCTCCAATCGAGAACGCTGCGATAAGCTTGAGAATGGCGATCAAGGACATCAGGAAGTGATTACAAATACGGCCGCCTATCGACGGCAACAGGGGCAAACATACAGTGTCAGGCGCTGTGCTAGACTCACACACAGGCTCTCAAAGGCTTCAAAACCCGCGATGACAGCCGTTTCCGAACCGAAATGATACGCTATTATGCAGGTGCCGGGCTCCAAATCATTGGGTTGATCGTCACGTTGGAGTCGTTGCTGATCTATTTCGGCGACATGGGGCCAATGCTGACAACTGCAAGTATTGGGGCGGGGATTTTCTACACGGGCTGGTTTATTCGGCCGAAGGACGGTTAGCTTGTCGCGCGGCTATTACCGGGGTGGACCGGCTACGTACATCGGCGGTGGCGGTGGCCGTGGGTTCACCGGGGCAGTCAAGGCCCTGATCATCGCCAACGGAATCGTCTTCGCGCTTCAGATACTCGATAGCATCGCGGGCGGCGGCTCGTTCGTTCAGAGTTTTGGCCTCAGTCCCTACTCCGTCACGCACGATTTCTTCGTCTGGCAGCTCGTCACCTACATCTTCCTGCACGGCGGTTTCATCCACATCCTCTTCAACATGTTCGCCCTCTGGATGTTCGGAGGAGAACTGGAACGATCATGGGGAGGCCGGGAGTTCGTAAGGTTCTTCTTCATCTGCGGTGTCGGGGCGGGAATCTCCAGCGTCATGATGGAACCCGATTCGACGATTCCGACTATCGGCGCCTCGGGAGCAGTATACGGGATTCTGCTGGCCTACGGCCTTCTGTTTCCGAATCGCACGATCCTTATGATCCCCTTCATGATTCCGGTGAAAGTGAAGTATTACGTCATGTTTATCGGGGGCATGGCCTTCTACCTGTCGTTTTCGGGTGGCGGTGGCGGCGTCGCTCACATCGCGCACCTGGGCGGTATGGTGTTCGGCTTCCTCTACTTGCGCTGGGGGAAGTTCGGGGGTGTCACGCAAGGCATCAGGGACTACTACGATCGGTGGCGGCGCGAACAACTGCGCAAGAAGTTCGACGTGTACTACAACAAGCGCCAGAAGGAACGGGAACGGCAAGACGACGATGACGAGAAACCGAGGCACTGGAGAAATTAGGGGGGCTCGCCGACCGGGGGGAGGGGACAGAGCGACCTGGCCACTGCCAGTATGAGTTCTGATCCTGGACAGGGTGGGCTTGGGACAGGTCGATCTGTCCCCATCGGTAGGCAGCGCTACAGGACATATAGCGGTTGGCTAAAGGGAATCTTCGGGCAACGTGTTCACAAGGTGATTGTCGATGCGGGGTTCACGTGCCCCAACCGGGACGGCACACTTACAACCGGCGGCTGCACTTACTGCAACAACACTTCCTTTCGCCCTCCACTTGCAATCCGGACCGAACCCATCAAGCAACAGGTCGAGAACGGAATCCGCTACCTTCGTAAGAGGGTGGAGGCCGAAAGGTTCATCGTCTATTTCCAGCCCTTCTCGAACACCTACGCTGACACCAATTATCTCGCGGAACTTTACACCGAAGCGCTCGACCATCCAGACGTCGTGGGGCTGGCGATCGGCACGCGGCCCGACTGCGTCGATGTCGAGAAAATCGACATAATCGACCAATTCGGTCACCGCACGTTCGTTTCATTAGAGTTCGGCGTGGAATCTATCTATGACGAAACTCTCCGGCGCATCAACAGGGGGCATGACTATCGAGCGTTTCTCGATGCGATAGACATGTGCCGCGGGAGGTCATTCCACACCGGAGCACACGTCATCCTGGGATTCCCCTGGGAAACCCGCGAACAATGGATGTCGATAGCCGATGAGATGTCGCGCGTCGGTGTCGATCTGTTGAAGGTGCATCACCTGCACCTGGTCCGGGGCACCGCCCTGGCACGCGAGCACGAGGAAAACCCGTTCCAACTGATGACGTTTGAAGAATACCTAGAGGTAGTCTGCGATTTCGTCGAGCGGTTGAAACCGGAAATCGTCATCGAGCGGATGTTTGGTGAGGCCCCGCTCGGGTTACTCGTCGCTCCCAACTGGGGGCTGACGAGAAACGAAGTGATAGCGGGCATTCGAAAAAGAATGGACGAGCGAAATATTGTTCAAGGATCGAAGTACAGCCCTGTAGGCGCGGTCTATGACAGCACATCGTCCAGTAATCGAAATACAGCACTGTAGGTGCGGTCTATGACCGCACATTCTTCCCATCAGGACGGGCGCTCATAGAGCGCCCCTACAGGAGATGTCCCATCAGGACGGGCGCTCTATGAGCGCCCCTACAGGGGATGTCGCTTCAGGACGGGCGCTCATAGAGCGCCCCTACAGGGGATGTCGCTTCTTCGGGGCGGGTGCTCGTAGAGCGCTCCTACGGGGGGGCACTCCCCTCAATCTTCGCTAAGACTTCATCGCTCCTGGCGGTCAAACCATCCAGCGTCATCTTGTGGAAGTTGATCTCGGTCAACAGCAGCGTTCGGGCGTGTTCCTTCGTAATCAACTCCGTCTTGACTTCGTCGAGGCATTCGCCTGATCTCACGCTCATCTGGTACAACTTCCCCGCATGCAGATCAATGGAACCCGTTCCCATCGCGGTTCCCAGCAACGCCGGCAACTCGGCCAGAATCTCTGTTTCGTTCCGCAGATGCTCGGTCAACGCGTTCGACTCCAGGTCGACGCCGCAATAGTGACACTTCTCGATGATCTCCGGATACTCTTCTCTGGACATGGTGGCGAGTCTACCACGGAGGTGTTCGACCGGATCGGTCAGGTTGGCCTGCTGACTTTCTCCAGAACGGTCTGAAGGTCTATCATGTTCTCGAGTGGAAACGTGCAGCGGTTCCCAATCTTCGTACACCGCTTCTGATTTTCCGGTAAACCAATTACGACGGAAGGTGTCAAAAGCCTTTCCGGTGAGGAACGCCCGACACCATCTCATGAGAACTTCGTTACGACACCTCCCCATGGCCCTGGCCTTTCTGGCTCTGATGTTCCTTCCCTCGGCCACACCTCCTGAGGACCTCCTGCCCACAAACGGCGTTCAAGGTATGCGGAGTGCCTACCCGGACCTTCCGATGCTCTTCGAAGAGAACCAGGGCCAGACCGATCCGCAGGTCCGTTTTGTCTCCCGGGGGGAGGGGTATACGCTGTTCGTCACCCCCACCGAAGCCACCTTCGTGCTCGCTGGACCGCCCGAAGCCCAAACTCCCGACTCTCTGGCTCTGGAGCCTCGAGGACGTGGAACATCAACGGTTCTGAACATGAGACTCCTGGGCGCGAACGCCGGGTCCGCACTCACGGGCAGCGGGCCCACGGAGACGGCAGTCAACTATTTCGTCGGCAATGATCCCGCGCAGTGGACGAGGGATGTCCCAACCTTCTCGCGCCTCCGGAAAAGGGATGTCTATCCCGGCATCGACATGGTCTACCGTGGAACGCGGGGCGAGTTGGAGTACGACTTCATCGTCTCTCCCGGCGCGGACCCTTCCGACATCCGGATGCGATTGGACGGCCCCGACCGAGTGCGTCTCGATCAGGGCAGCCTCGTCGCTGAATTCGGTGATCGAAAACTGGTCCAGCACCCTCCGTCGATCTACCAGAAGATCGATGGCGAGCGCCAGGCCGTGGATGGGTCGTTTCTGATCACCGACGATGGAGAGGTTCGCTTCGACATCGGAACGTACGAGGCCGATCTCCCCCTGGTGATCGACCCCATCGTGAGTTATTCCACATACCTGGGCGGAAGCGCGAACGACACCCCGATTGGACTTGCCGTCGATGCCGAGGGCAACACCTACATCGCGGGGACGACCGCGTCGATCGATTTTCCCGGTGCGGACCTCGCCTCTGTCGATGCCGGCGCGGGTGACGACGCGTTCCTGGCAAAGATCAGCGCCGACGGATCAAGTATCGTCTTTGCGACTTACATGGGTGGCGAGAGTTTGGACGCCGCGCGAGCCGTCACGCTCGGCGAGACGGGAAGAATCTTCGTGACCGGTGCGACCGATTCCCCGGATTTTCCTGTGGTGGGCTCGCTGCAGGCCGAGTCGAATGGGTTCTTCGATGTGTTCGTCTCAATCTTCAGCTCCAGAGGCGGCGACCTGCTCTACTCGACTTACCTCGGCGGGGAAAAGGACGAGGTGGCGACGGCCATCGCCCTGGACGGCGACGAGAACATCTTCATCACGGGCGAATCCAATTCCGTCCGGTTTCCAACGGCCGCCGCACTCCAACCCCTCGGCCTGGGAACCACCGACGCGTTTGTCACGAAACTGAAAGAGGACGGCAGCGGTGCGGCCTTTTCCACGTACCTCGGACTCGATGGTGGTTCCGGAAGGGGTGTGGTAGCCGATGGTGAGGGAAACGTCTGGGTGACGGGCCTGACCGGATCGGCGGATTTTCCTACCAGGAGTCCGACCCAGTCTACTCTCGGGGGCTCGTTCGATGCGTTCGTCGCTAGATTCTCCCCGGAGGGCTTCCTGATGTTTTCGACATTCCTGGGCGGAAGCGACGTTGATATCGGCAGTGGCATTGCGCTCGACTCATCCGGAAACGTTTATGTCGTTGGAGAAACGGATTCCGCAGACTTCCCGGTTTCAAACGCCTTCCAGACCACTCGCTTCGGCACCACGGATGTGTTCGTCACGAAGTTCAATTCGGACGGATCCGTCTTGCTGTCTTCCTCGTTCCTTGGTGGCAGTGGAACGGATGCCGCGACCTCGGTCGCAACCGATTCGGCCGGAAACGTGTACGTTGCCGGATCGACGAATTCGACGGACTTCCCGACAGCGGCGGCAATTCAGCTCGCTGCGGGAGGCGGGAACGACGGCTTCGTGTCAAAGTTCGATTCCACGGTTCGGACGTTGACATACTCGACTTATGTGGGAGGGAGCGGCCAGGACGTCGTTGGACACATGGCCGTGGATGCGACCGGAAGCGCGTACGTAACCGGCTCAACGGACTCAACGGACTTCCCGACCGCATCACCGCTGCAATCGACTCCGGCAGGCGAGAGGGACGCGTTCCTGTTGAAAATCGGACCGAACCCTACAACGTTCTCTGTCTCCGATCGAGGCGGTTTCTCTGTGGCCAGTCCCGGGACGTCCAGCGCGTCAACGGTCGGCTACTCCCGGATTCAACCCGGAGATGCCAGCACGACGCCGTCCGGCGTGGCCATATTCGGATTTCGGGCGGATGGAATACTGGTCAGCGAAGCCGGGGTTCCTGCTTCGACCACAAGACTGTCCGGAAGGATCTACGCCGAGGTGGCCGGAGCGATCAACACGGGGATCGCCATCGTCAATCCGAGCTCGCAGGACGCGACTATCTCCTTCTATTTCACCGATACCCTGGGGGCCAACTTCGGCGACGGCAGTCTCACGCTGGGAGCCAACCAACAGATCGCACGTTTTCTTGACCAGGCACCGTTCAACGGGGCTTCGGTCGGCGGGACGTTTACGTTCACCTCCGACGTCCCCGTCGCCGTCGTCGCATTGCGCGGGTTGACGAACGAGCGATCCGAATTTCTGATCACGACCCTGCCGGTCGCGCCGCTAGCGTCCGCATCAACCGACACTCTCTTGTTCCCGCACTTTGCCGACGGCAACGGCTGGACGACCGAGGTCATGCTCGTCAACCCGACCGATGCGGTACTGACGGGCGCTGTCACGTTCATGGGTACGGGCTCGGGCACAAGCGCGGCCAACCCCGTCACGCTGGCCCTCGACGACGGCCGTTCCGGATCCGAGTTCGCCTATTCCATCGAGCCACGTACTTCGGTGAGGTTGCGCAGTTCGAACCCGGCCTCGGTCCAAACCGGATCGATCCGTGTCACGCCGAGCTCCGGAAGCACCACGCCGGCGGGATTGAGCGTGTTCTCGCTGTCGAGCGGCGGTGTCACTGTGGCGGAAGCCGGCGTGCCGGCGGGAACTTCCGGCACGGGGTTCCGGGTGTACGCCGAAACAGCCGGCACGCCCGGCCAGGTCGGGTCGGTCCGAACGGGAATGGCAATCACCAACACGGCAGGCAGTCAGACGACAGTTACTTTCGCGCTGACCGAACTGGACGGTACAACGATAGCAATGAGCGCATCGGTCGATGTCCCACCCCTGGGACAGGTCGCGCAATTCATAGACGAGCTGTTCCCCGCACTCGGCACTCCGTTCAGCGGCATCGTCCGTGTTACCAGTGACAATGCAGTAGGGATCGTGGGGCTTCGGGCGCGGACGAACGAGCGCGGAGACTTCCTGATCACCACAACGCCGCCTTCGAATGAGACCGCCGCATCAACGAATGCGGAAACATTCTTCCCTCATTTCGCCGACGCCGGCGGGTGGACCACGCAGTTCATCCTGTTCAGCGGGTCGGCGGGCCAGTCAACGGCCGGCACCCTGCGCTTCTTCAACGATGATGGCTTGTTGCTGGATCTTCCCGTGTCGTGAGAGATCCTGCAGCCGGTTCTCGTAGCTAAGTGTCCACTCAGGTATCAATACCGACCCACGGCACCCCGCACCGAATCGATCAACTTCGCGGAATCGTAGCCGACGCCGTCCTTGAAGACCGTCACAATGTTCAGGATGTCGGATACGTCGTGGGCGGGGTTGCCGCGGATGACAACGATGTCAGCCTGCATACCGGGAGCCAGGGCACCGATCCGGTCGGCCTCACCCAGAAGCTCTGCTCCATTGGAAGTCGAGATCTCGATCGCCTCCTCGGTGGAAAACCCGGCCTCGACCAGGAGTTCGATATTCCGGAGGTCACCGAAACCGGGGAGGGCACCGCCATTGCCGGTCGGGTCGACACCTGCGACCAGGAGCCCTCCCGCACGTGCGAAGGCATACTGAAATTCCATTTCCTTCCGGAACAGGACAACCGAGAGGGCGTTCAGATTCACGGCGGAGCGAGCACGGCGGCTGAAGAAATTCGCCTGCGCTTCAGCCGACATCGTGTCCAGAGCACGACGCGGCATGATGGGGCGACCCGGCATAGAGGCCTCGTTGACAACGAGCGTAGAGGTGATTGCAACCCCGTGCTGAACGAGGTTTCGGATCGTCTCCTGTGCCTCTGGACTCTGGATATCAAGGCTGGCCAGAGCTTGACCGGTCCGACCTCCCGAAGGGCACTGGTCCGGTTGCTTTCCCGGGGTGAACTCGGTGTTCGTCCGCCAGCCGTGCTCCAGGTTGTCGATGCCTATTTCTGCGGCCTCGCCGAACCCTATCGAACAGAGATGTCCCGTGACCTTCAAACCGCGCTTGTTCGCCTCTTCGACGGCGGCTCGCAGTTCACCGCGTGAAATGTAGTTGTAGGCCTTGAACGACGTGAAGCCGAGATCTGCCCAGTAGTTGACCATCTGCCGGGCCTCTTCAGGCCCGTTCAACTGGTGGAGCTGAAGGATCGGACTGCCCTGCCCTTCCAGGTACGGCGCGGTCAGGTGAATCTTCGGTCCCACCATCCGGCCCGAATCGATGCGCCGTTTGATGTTCTGGTCCAGGTAGGGTTCCATGCTGCCGCCGGTACGCATCGTGGTGACACCGTTGGCCAGATACATGCGGGGGAACGTTACGCCCAGCGTCGGATAAAGCGCCGGGTTGCTGCCTGCGGGATAAAACAGATGCTCGTGCATGCCGACGATGCCGGGCATCACTGTGTGGCCCTCGAGATCCAGAATCTCGGCGCCTTCCGGGATCCGTGTGGTCAGGGCGTCACCCATCGCCTGGATCTTGCCGTCCACGATGACGATCGTCTGGTCCTCGGTGGCTGGGACACCTGTTCCATCGATCAAACGGACATGCCTCAGCACAACGACCGGCGCATCCACGCTCACGAATTCCCGGACGGCTGGCGAAAGCTCCGGAGTCTGTGCCAGTAGCGTTGCGCTAAAGGTCAGAGAAGAGATCACAGCTCGCAACACGGGCTTCATACACACGAGTCACCTTCCTTGATCTAACTACTGCATCTGGACAACGATCGCCTCGACGTTGTCGTCACGGAGCAGGCGTTGCACATAGCGGGCGGCGGTCAGCAAGGCTCGGCCGATGCGGACTTTGTAGAGGTTGTCGCCTCCGGAGGGCTTGTCGACATAGATGCCCGTGAACTTCTTCTCGAAACGCCTTCGCAAATCTTGAGCCGGTTTCTCCGAACGGAACGCCCCGAGCTGGACAACGTAGAAAACGTTGCTGCCGCGATTAGTCCGCCCGCCATTCGCAGCCTCTTTGATGACCTTCAGCCGGATCGGAACCACCCCCGATCGAATCATGTCTATCTTCCTGGCTGCACCTTCCGACAAATCGATCGTGCGCCCCGCAACGAACGGGCCCCGGTCGTTGATCCGTACATCCACTTCTTTTCCGTTCAACTGGTTCTCAACACGAACCCAGGTGTTGAACGGGAGCGAGCGGTGTGCGGCCGTCATCTTGTTCTTGTCGAATGTCTCTCCGTTTGCCGTCTTTCGACCATGATACGGGTCGCCGTAATAGGACGCCCGGCCATCGACTTCCCCCCTCGTGGAAGGACGCGGCTGGGCAGGGGCAGTTGCCACCGAAACCGGCCGGGTCCCTGCGGGTACGCTGACCCGGGGCTGTTTTGCGCACGAGGCGGTCAACGTAATTGCAAAGCAAAGAAAGAGCACACGACGCATCTGGATCTAGATACCACAGATGAAACGTTCGACACAACCAAATGGATGCAAGAAACGACCGGCCCACAACGTGTTGTGGTTCGTCAGGGAATGCACCCCACTTCTGATCCAGGTATCTGCCCTGCCTCTGCTCTTTCTTCAAGTCTCAACATTACTTTGCGTCTTTGCGAGTTCGGGTTGAGGTTCCTCGCCCTGCCCACACCCCTACCATCAACCAACATGTTAAAATCTCGTTCGACATTATGGTCATGGCACTCCTGACGGGGACATTGATGGGGATCGTCGGCATCGTGATTACGGTGTATCTAGGTTTTTCCATGGATGGGAGGGTCGGCCTGAACGACCACTTCCTGTACGCCCTGTTCGCAACGGTCATCGTGACCCTGTCTCACAGCATGTCGATGTTTTACTTCATCGGCACGGGCAAACAGGTAAAGGATCTGCTGGAATCCCACCCGCAAGCCGGCGAGTTCATACAGAGAACTCGCGTCTTCAAGTCAGAGACATCCCCGGCTGCCACCATGGCAATCCTCTTCACTATGGCCGCATGGATCATCGGAGGTGGTGTCGATACGCGTGTCGTTCCCACCTGGATCCACACGGTCACGGCGCTTCTTGCACTTATTTCGAATCTTGTCGCTTTCGTCCGGGAAGCAAAGTGTATGTCTGAGAATAATATTCTCCTGGACGAGGTCGCTGTCCTGATAGGCGAAGCGCCCCAGGGCGAATAACCGGATAGGGGCGATAATGCCGTTTCCTCTGGGTTTTCGAAGCGTGATGTCACGACTCGCCTACCCGTCCAGGGTCGCAACCGAAGCCGAGCCGACTGACGAGGAAATGGAGGCCTGGGTGTCGGTCACGGAGCTGGAACATTTCGTAGACCTGGACAAGGCTTTCCTCGATCGGTGTCTGGGACTGGGCGTCGAGAGCGGAATGGTACTGGACCTGGGCAGTCGCCTGGGCCTGATCCCTCTCCGGATTCTCTGGGAGAACGAAAACTTCTTTGGAATCGGCCTCCAACGCTGGGGATCGGTCGCCGATCGGGCCAGGGCGACCGCCAAGGCCTGGGATCTGGACGGGCGCATGTTCTTTCAGGTCGATGAACTCGGCCAGGTAAAGTTCAAGGAAGATTACTTCGACCTGGTGGTGTCCGACTCCGCCCTGCATCAGTTCGACAACCCGCTGGACATCCTCACGGAAATCAATCGCGTGACCAAACCGACGGCTGGAATCCTGATTCGAGATCTTCTGCGGCCGAACCGGCTGGCGCTTCCCCGGCAACTGGCAGCATACGGGATGCATTACCCAGACCAATTACGAGCATCATTTGAAGCATCTCTGCGCGCCGGATATACCGAAATAGAGCTTGCGAAACTGGTCGAGGGAGCCGGCATCAGGGATGCGCGAGTCTGGTCCGACGACACTTATGTCACGATCGAACGGGCCGGTGCCAGCGATCCTGGTTCCTGGGTCACAGAAAGAGAAAAGTATTTCTGATAGTGTGTCCGACAACGCCTGATGGAAAAGATACTCATCATCGGAGGTAACGCGGCAGGCCTGACGGCTGGGTCCCGAGCGAAACGCCTCGATCCGCGTCTGGGTGTCACGGTCCTCGAACGGGGCCCATTCATTTCATACAGCACGTGCGGCATTCCGTACTTTCTGTCCAACCTCGTCAAATCGGATGATCTGATCGGCTACACTCCCGGATCCCTCGGTGAGGAACGCGGCATCGAGGCCCACGTGGGGATCGAAGTCGAATCGATCCTTCCATCACGAAAGCTGGTAACGGGACGACGCGTCGGCACGGGCGAATCTGTAAGTTTTGATTTCGACCGGTTGATGATCGGAACCGGCGTCAAGCCCCGACTTCCGGAAATACCCGGGCTCCATTTAGGCAACGTCTTCACGGTCACTGGACTCGCCGATGCGATGCCTCTACAGGCCGCCCTGTCGGGCGCCGAAAACATCGCTGTCGTCGGAGGAGGCTACGTCGGGCTGGAAATCACGGAAAGCCTTCGGGCGATCGGCAAGGGAGTGACGATCTTCGAACAGCGGGAACGGGTGTTGGGTAGCGTTGATGACGACATTGCAAGGATCGTGGAATACGAGCTTCTTCGCCATGGTGTCGGGCTGCGAACCGGATCCAGGGTCGAAGCTCTTGTTGGGGAAAGCGACAGCGTGAGTGGGATCAAGGCGCGGGGCCAGCTCGGTGCTCACCCGACCGACCTGGTCCTGCTCGACACCGGGGTCCTCCCAAACGTAGATCTTGCCGTCGGAGCTGGGATACGAACTGGATCGACGGGAGCGATCGCGGTCAACGAGTATATGGAGACAAATGTCTCGAGCATTTTTGCGGCAGGCAATTGCGCCGAAGCCTACTGCTCAATCCGTCGGCGACCCGTTCTCCACTATGTGGGTACGGTGGCCGCCAAGCAGGGCAGAATCGCCGGCGAAAACATGACCGGGAGACGGGCCAAGTTCGCGGGCAGCGTGGGCACGACGATCCTCAAGGTCTTTGAACTGGCGGTAGGAAGAACGGGCCTCAGTTCGGCGGAAGCAAGGGCCGAACGTATTCCGACAGTGGCGGCCAGAATTGAAGCGATGGATCGGGCCGCCTATCACCCGGACGCACGAAAGATCTGGGTCAAACTGATAGCCGATCGTGACAGTCGAAG
>PVBE011915147.1_pt1 | contig 14520 bp, 9 predicted proteins | sample 1631181 | NCBI WGS metagenome assembly PVBE01 (sample SAMN08397723, study PRJNA350692) | Marine metagenome, whole genome shotgun sequencing project. | isolation source: water | place: Pacific Ocean | collected 2012-04
CTCCTCTCGGATCAGGACGCCGATCTGCATCCGGATTTTGCCGACAATTGCCCGACGCTGCGGAATACCCTGCAGGCGGATGGCGACGGGGACGGCGTGGGGAACTATTGCGACAACTGTCCATTCATTCTGAATGACGACCAGTCCGACGTTGATTTCGACGGCCGCGGCGATCGCTGCGAACCGGCGCGGATCATTCTCACGGATGAGACTGTGGGTGGTGGCACCCCGGCCTGGAAATTGGAACTCGAGTGTGGGGCCTACGAGGTGACGGATCTCTTCGCGGCCCTGGTTGCGTCTGGGCAGAACGGAGTCGCCCTGAGTTGGATGAGCAGCCTCACCTTTGGAGGTGGCTGTGAAGCCCCCCTGGGCTTGGGGGGGCAGGGCTGTAGTTCGAATCCCGACCTTGGAGCCACCGTGGACGCCGGGACGTCGGGGGCATTCATGACGGATTCGAGCGGATCGTTCGGAGTGCTCCCGACCCTGAAAGAATCGACGATGTACGTCCAGCTGGCCGGAAACTCAGGCGCTGCGGCAGTGGACCTCTGCGCCCCCAACGGAGGCAGGGTTCTGCTGGGCAACCTCAGCGCAAATGCCCCGGCCCCTGGAAGCGGAGAAGACGCCTATCTGACCCTGAGGATGGATGGTCATAATGGCGCCTTCGGCGTCGGCCCGATCGAGGGCGCCATCCCGGCCCTGGTCGTCCCCATCCAGACGGTGGACTTCGAGGTGGTGAATGTTTCCGAAGTCGCAGCTGTTTCCGGCGGATTCCATGCCCCGATTACCTGGAGCCCCGAGAAGGCGGATGCTGATCCGAGCATTACGAAGTCCCCCGTTGAGCGTTTTCCCTGGCTGGACCTCGATTTTCAGGTTGGCGAGGGTGCCATCTTTGGCGCGCCGCGAGGGGGCCACAGATGAGCGGGTCGAAGCGCTTGCGATTCTCCGCGGCGGCGTCGAAACCGTCTCTCATGCGGGCTCTGCTCCTTCTGGTTCCCTTCTTCCTTTTTCAGGGGCCTGCGGCGGGGGCGCCGGTCAATGTCGACATCACTCTGACCCCCTTGGCGGGCGAAAGTCTTTCGTCCGTGACGACCTGGGAACTCTGCTTTACGGCGGATGCGCCGATCCATCGCCTGTCGGTCGGCGTCGAGGCTCCCACGGGCTACGGGGGCTCAATGACTTGGAATGGCTGCGACGTCTCAGAATCGGTCGGCTGGTTGAGTTGTCGGGCCTCGGGAACTCTGCCCTATACGAGTGTCGACGCCTCGAATTCTTTCGCCGAGGAATATTCGGGCAGGCTTTTTGTCTCGCTGTCGGGGAATCTGGGAGTCGCGGATGGGAAGCTGAACCCCATGATCAATACCCCGGTCTGTGTGGCCCGACTGATCTTCAGCACGGGCCTCAATACCGAGTTGCCCACCTCGGATATGCCCTCCTTGCTCTCGCCGACCTATCCGGATCTCAGCGCCTCCCCGGCGACCCTGCAGTGGCCCTATCCGACTGCCCCCTCGGCCCCCTGTGAGGAGCCGGTAATCGTCGATGGGGAACTCTCGTTCTGTCTCCCGCCGGCGGATGGCGCCTTCTATACGCCTACGGCTGCGAATACTCGTGCGGACGATCAGGACGGCGATTTGAGGAGAGACGAGGAAGACAACTGTCAGTACACTGCGAACGAATTGCAGGAGGATGAGGGTGGTCTTGAGACCAACTCGGCGGATGGGGCGGGGGATGTTTGCCAGTGTGGCGAGGGGGAGGGAACCGGCTCGATTTTTCCGCAACCCACTGAAGATGACCTCTCCAACATGCTCCAATATCTCAGGGAAGGAACCGCCACCGGTTTTGATGTCGGGCGATGTACCGTCGCCAGCGCATCGAATTTGCTGGGCTGCAGCATCCACGATGCCGTGGTATTGGATCGGGCCCTGCGCGCTGCTTTTTCTGAAGAGTTGGAAAACGCCTGCGAGGCCTACAACCCTCCCTAGAGTGAATTCCCCTGGCGCAAGCGGGGGACATGCGCTCGCTATCGATTTCCGGAGTTCCGCCGCATATGCGGTCCGCGGAGTGGCGCTTTGCTGGGGATTACTGCTGCTCTTCGGCTTCCCCCAGCGGGCCTCGGCCCAGTCGCCGTCCAATATCGACTGGGGGGGACTCGAGACGGCGATTGCCACGGATGGCAGTCTCCTGGGAGTTCCGAAAACGCCCGTGGCGCCCGTGGAGGGGGATCCCCATCTCTACGAGATTTCGGACGCCCTCGGGCAGCGTCTGGGCAGCAATCTTTTTCATAGCTTCGAGTCTTTCGACCTGAGCGGCGAAGACACGGCCCGCTTCATCGGCGCAGCGGCGTCGAACGTCATCAGTCGCATCACGGGGGGCGCGGCCTCGCGCATCGATGGCAAAATCGAATCCCGGATATCGGCCGCCGACGGATCCGACGCAACTCTCTATCTGCTGAATTCCTCGGGCATTCTCTTCGGTCCCTCGGGCGAATTCGACACCGCGTCCGTGGCCCTGGCGACGGCGGATCGCCTGCGCTTTGACGCGGGCATCTTCGCCACCTCGCCGCAGTCGCCGGATACTCCGGGGATCGAATGCTGTGCGGGAGAACCGATCGCATTCGAATTCGACGGCGCTTCCTCGGCCCGGATCGATTTCGATGGCCGGGCCGAGGGCCAGAAAGCTCTCTACCGCTGGGAAGACGGCGGCTCGCTCCAGATCGTCGCCTCCGAGATTCGGGTCGAGGGTACGGATCTTCAGACGGAGGGTGGAACCCTCTACTTTTCGGCCGTCGGTTCGAATGCGGGGTCGATTCCTCTGGGGCTCAGCGGGGATTTTTTAGCGCCTCCCGTTCAGCCGGAAGCCGGGGCGATCGAGGTGTCGGATGGGAGCCTGCTTTCCACCCTCGCGACCGGGAACTCAAACGGGCGCGTGGTTCTGCGCGCCGGTCAACTGGTCTTCGAAGACAGCTCCGGGATCGAAGCCGGCGGAGACGGCCAGGGCGTGGCGATCGATCTGGTGGCCAGCCAATCCATCCGCATCTGGAACCGTTCGCGATTGGTCGATGAGGGTGCCCCCACGAGCGATTTTGGAGGTGCGGAGGGTATTCGCCTGGAGGCCCCGAGAATCGAAATCGCGAAGCAGAGTTGGTTGGCCTCGGGCTCCCAGGCGAGTACCTGGGCGGGCCCCATCCGCATCCTGGCGCAGGAGAGTTTCCATTTGGGAAGCGCGGAGGTGATACGCGATCGTTCCTATATTCGCTCGAGGACCTCGGCCGACAGGCCGGGTGGGGAGATCCTGATCGAGGCCGGTTTCCTGAGCCTGGCCTCCGGCGCCAGCATCCAGAGCGAGGCCAGCCGGTTTGCGACGGCTCGGGCTCCGGGGATTCGCGTCGAGGCCGAGACGATTTCCATGCGGGGGGAGTCCATGATCTCCTCGGTGAGCAAGGCTTCCTCCCCGGGCGGCGACCTGCACCTGATCGCGTCGTCGGCCCTCGAGTTGGTCGACGGATCGGTGCTGAAGACGCGGCCCGATGGCAGCGGCGATGCGGGTTCGATCGAGGTGGATGCCGGTTCGCTTTCCCTGGTCGACGGTTCGCAGATTTCCTCGGAGACGGATGGCGAGGGCGCTCCAGGGGATATCGCGCTTCGGGTCGAGGGGCAGTTGCTCGTTTCGGGGGTGAAGGAATACGACCCCGGAGTGGTCGCCCAGGCGGGAATCCTGGCCCGCACCCTGGACTTGGCCCCCGCCGGCGTGGAGGGTGGAGATATCGAGATCGACGCGGGTAGTCTCGAGGTGAGCGAGGGCGGGCTGATCTCGGTTCGTGGCTTCGGGTTGGCGAGTGCCGGAAATATCGACATCGATGTGATCTCGAGCCTGCGCGTCTCCGGTGAATCGGGTGGCGAGGCCTCGAGGTCCAGCGAAATATCGGCCCGGGGAGTGCGCGGGGGAAGTGGCGATATCGTGTTGAAGGCCGAAGAAGTCGAGGTGCTCGCCGGTGCGGCGGTGAGTGCCACCACCACGGACAGCGGAAATGCGGGTGATGTGGAGATCACCGCGGATCTTCTGCGGGTATCCGGTCATTCAATTCCCCGCGGATCGGTGGATCCCCAGCCCTCGGGCATCTATGCGGAGTCGACATCGCCGATCGCGGACGCGCTTGCGGAGGTTGGAGGGGCGGCGGGCAGTCTCATCCTGCATCTCCAGGAGGGCCTGGAGGTTAGTGATTCGGGGAAGCTGTCGGTGCGCACTCATGGAGGGGGGGCGGCGGGAGTATTGGAAGTGACGGTTGCACGGGGTTCGATCGCGATTTTTAACGACGGCCTCCTGCTCTCGGAGTCTCTATCCCGTGCCGGCGGGGCCGGGGCTGCGGGAAATATTCTTCTCTCCGCCGCCGGAAACCTGGCCGTCAGATCGGGAGGACGCCTGGAAGCCACGACCGCCAATGTGGACGCGGGTGATATTCGCCTGGATGCGGGCGGATCCGTCAGCCTGGTCGACGCTCTGGTGAGCACCAACTCCGATCTGAAATTGGGAGGCAATATCCACCTCGACGCCGTCGAAAAAGTGGAGGTGATCCGCAGCGCGATCGAGACGAATGTGGGGGGGGCGGGGGACGGGGGCAATATCTGGATCGGGCAGGGAAGGGTCGACCCCCCCGAACCGCCGCGCTACGCGGTGTTGGCCGATGGCCGGGTGACGGCGACCGCGGAAGCGGGAAGGGGCGGTTTTATCGAGATTGCGGCCGACCACTATCTGAAATCCGTGGGGAGCCGGGTGGATGCTTCCTCGGAACTCGGGGAAGACGGCGAGGTCGAGGTGGCGGCGCCGGAAGTTCGCGTCGGGGGGAATATCGTACCCCTCGAGGTCGCCTATCTCGACCTGGATCGCCTGCTGGCCCGTCCCTGTGCTGCCCGCAGCCAGTCGGATCGCAGTTCCCTGACCGTCGGGGGACGCCCGGGCATCCCGGCTGATCCGGAGGGGATGCTGCCGTCTCCCATTCTGATGGTTGCCGATGAGCTCCCGGAAGCGAGTCGCGCAGCGCGGGAGAGACTCGCTTCCGGGCTCGGCGTTGCCGCTCCGAGACCGCACGCCGCGGCATTCAATCAGGGCCCCGGAGTCGGTTTTCTGCCCGGCTTCCATCCCAGGAGTACGTGTTCGACGGGCCTGCGGTAGCGCTCTCTGCCCTCACTCGCCGGAATCCTCAACTCGAAATCCCGATAGAAATAGTAGTTGACCACCCAGGGGTGGGTTCGCGGTACGTCGACGGGAAAGGGGATTTCCCGACCGGCCGCCACGCGCGCCCGGAGATCCTCGTGCAGGGCTGCAACGGGGGAGAGATGATCCGCGTAGGCGAGGGGGAGCAGGCCCCGAAGCAGCCCGTAGGCGATGAAGAGTGCGAGCAATCCGGCGGCGAGGGCAGCCGAGAGAAGCTCTCCGAATCGCCTGCGCGCCAGGAGCAGAACGCCGAGGATCGCCCCGGCCAGGAGCACCGCCCCGGGCAGGGGAGCGACGATCCGGTGGGCACGCCAATTCGTCGGCATCGGGATCCCGTAGGCATCCTGGCCAAATGGGTTGTAATCCCAGATGCGGGGCTCGACCCAGTAGACCAGGGAGAGTACGACCGAAATTCCGAGCAGGCCCCAGATCGTGATTCCGGAACGAGTCGAGAGCTTCGCCAGCCAGATTCCCACGAGTGCGGCGAGGAATGGATAGGCGTGAACGATATACCAGGGTCCGACCTTGGAAATGCCGACGTAGAAGACGAGGATCGTCAAGGCGTAGATCAGCACGATGCGGATACCGTCTCGTCGCCTCGCTTCTTCTTCCCGGAATCCGCGCCCGATGCCGAGGGCGGCGACGATCGCGAGGGGATAGAGGAGGACGTGGGGGAAGCTTCCGAAGAGCATCTTCTGGGCGTAGTAGAGCCCCCTTCCCAGCATCCCCCCGGCTGGGCTCATCGCAAATCCCCCCCCCGCCTGATGCCCTACTGCCGCCCGCACTCCCTCGAATTGGCCCGGGTAATGGATCATCTGAAATACATGCCAAAGAACTCCGAGGGGGAGGATCAGCAGCCCGGTTCTCAGCCAACTGCCGAAGCCCGCCCGGCAACGGGGAATCAGTCCGAAGCAGACCAGCTCGGCCGCCACGGGCAGGAATACCGTAGGGGCTTTCAGGTTGAAGAGGAGGACGATAAAGAGATGATGAAGCCACCATCCCCGATTCGAATCGTCCACTCGGCGAATGAAGAGGTAGGTCGAGCAGACCAGGAAGAAGCAGACGCTGGGCTCCAATTCTCCAGTGCGAGCTGAATGCAGGTAGAGAAATTGAAAGGTCGTCAGGAATATCAGTGCCGCGGCAAATGCGGCGCTTCTTCCGGCCAGGTAGAGGACCAGCCTATAGACGCCCAGAACTGCCAGCAGAGCCGAGATCCCCGAGAGGATTCGCATGCTGAGCATGCTCTTGCCCAGCAGCGAGGCGATTCCAGCGCGGATCCAATATTGAAGAGGCGCATTGGCGAACGTGTCGTAGACGTAGACCGAAGCTCCTGAACGTAATTCGAAGAAGTTCCCACTCTCCAGCATGCCGAGCGCGATATCCTGATAGAAGGCTTCATCGCTCCCCACGACTCCGTAGCGGCCCATTCCCAGGAAGATCAGGGGAATCGAGAGCAAGATGATCGTGCTGACGGCCACCCGCGGAGTGGGAACCGGAACCTTGGGGCATCCGTGCGGCATTTTCGGCATGGAAAAGGGGATCTGCCTCTCGTCGTCCGCCCGCATCGGCTAGAGCGTCGAAGCGGCCATTTCGGGAGAAGAAGGTCTGGCAATCATGGGTGGTAACTCCGAAGGCTTCGGCGTCGTCATGATCGGCATGGAGACGCCCGGAATGAACGGAGGGGAAGAGGCTCTCAGCATCGGGGAAGAAGGCTACTCGGCCCGACCGGTTCTTTCGAGTGACTGCGCGAGGGGTCTCGATGAGATACTCGCTGCGGACTGACTTTTCGATGATTTCATGCCAGAAACCCTATCGAATCCAGAAACTCTGCCAGCTCATTTCCAGGATGATCGAAGAGCCTTGAGAAGACGAACTGTCCCGGTCAAGCCCGCTTTCCCGCTCGTCGGGGGCAGCCTCCCACTCGATCTCTTCGAACGGCTTTCAGTTGCTCCAGACGATTGAAAGCGTGAATTCATGCGTATTGGCATTCGTATCCGGACCGCCGCTCGTCACGGAGGTCTGGCGGAAGACATACCTGGGACCGACGGCGAATGCCGAGTTGATCTCATACTCGAAGCCGCCGCCGACCGCCCAGGCGAAATTCCAGTCGTCGTACGAGGTCTCGACCATTTGAGCGGCTCCGATGCCGCCCCCCACATAGGGGCGAAAGCGGTTGGCATGGGTGAAATTTCCCAGCCAGATATTGCTGGCGATATCCAGTCGCGAACCGTTGTAGCGTCCCTGGGGTGAACTGCCATCCCATTTGCTGTAGGCGATTCCCATAACGTCCCAGCGCACCCTATTCGAGAGGGTGACGCCGGCCGCAGCCTCCATGGTAAAACCGCCCTCGCTGGAGGAATCGTTGGAAAGGCTGGTACGGGCGGTCCCGAGGCCCAGGCGCAGATAGCCCGCTTCATCGAGAGAGGATGCATAGCCGAGTTCGAACTGGCTCTGGCCCAGAACTGGCGCCGAATGGGCGAGCAGTGCCAGGACCGCGATGATCAGGATTCGCTTCACGTTTCTTCCTTTCGCGAATTTTAGCTCGCATGGCGGTTCTGCCAGAGGTCGCCTTTGGGGATGGCCACCCGTATTTGGCGGTCGATGACAGAGTCATGGAGAAGTTCGATGTCGGGCTGGATCGAGAATAACGGATTTTCTGATCGGGGCCGAGGGTTCGACTGAGAGCAGGCCTGAGAGCTTGCCCTGGGCCCCGGGGTGTGGTGCAATTCCGCCAGTTGGCGCAGGGTTCGTGATATCCCCAAACGGAGCCCTGGGCGGTGGTCATTTTCTCGCCTCGTGCGGTTCAGGCCCTGCGAGAGTTCGCGGATCGATTCCGTTTCGCCCGATTCGAATCGGCCCACTCGAATCGCGAATGACGTATGATCTATACCCAGGCTTTCCCATTGGCCCTGGCGCCGATGTCGAGGGAATCTGATGCCTCCCCGCTTCAGGCCACGCGCCTGTGAACTTGAGGAGAAGAGCTATGTCCCCGTCTGCGAATGCCCCCGGATCGGCTTCGGGAGGGAACTGGCATACCACCTCCTGCATCCTCTGCAGCGTCAACTGCGGGCTGCTGGCTCGCGTCGAGGATGGGCGGATCGTGAAGATCAAGGGCGATCGCAGCAATCCCCGATCCCGCGGCTATACCTGCGAGAAGCCCGCAAATGTCGACCACTACCAGAACCATCGGGATCGCCTGAAGAGCCCGCTGCGTCGTCGCCCCGACGGAAGTTTCGAAGAGGTCGATTGGGAGACGGCGATCGCCGAGGTCGCCGAAAAGCTGAAATCGATTCGGGACGATTATGGTGGCGAGAAGATCCTCTACTACGGCGGTGGAGGACAGGGAAATCATCTCGGCGGGGCCTATAGCTCCGCAACCCGCAGAATGCTGGGGATGCGTTACGCATCCAATGCTCTGGCCCAGGAGAAGACAGGAGAGTTCTGGGTTGAGCGCAAGATGTTCGGCGCTCGTCCGGAGCCGGATTTCGAAAACGCGGAAGTGTCGGTCTTTGTCGGCAAGAATCCCTGGCATTCCCATGGTTTCGAGCGCGCCCGGGTGATTCTCCGGCAGATCGCGAAGGATGAGGCGCGCTCGATGATCGTGATCGATCCGCGGCGCAGTGAGACAGCTGAATTGGCGGATTTCTTCCTGCAGGTGCGGCCCGGTACCGACGCCTTCTGCCTCTCGGCCCTGCTCGCTGTGCTCGTCCAGGAGGATTGGATCGATCGCAAATTCCTTGCGTCCCACGCAGGCGAGGCCGGCCCGCTTCTGGAGGCACTCGCGGCCGTGCCGATTCCGGACTATTGCCGCAGAGCCGATATTCCGGAGGAACTTCTTCGGGCCGCCGCCAGGCGTCTGGCCGAGGCCGAGAGCGTGGCCGTGCTTGAGGATCTGGGTATCGAGATGGCTCCCCATAGCACGCTGAACTCCTATCTCGAGAAACTCCTCTACACGCTGACCGGCAATTTTGGCCGACCGGGGACCATGAACCTGACTACCCATATGGGGCAATTGGCCGGGGAATCGAAGGTCGACCGTCGCACGCCCGTGGAGGGTCGGCGGATCATCACCGGGCTGATCGCCTGCAACCACATTCCAGACGAAATCCTGACGGACCATCCGGAGCGGTTCCGGGCGCTGCTGATTGAGAGCGGCAATCCCGTTCATTCCCTGGCCGATAGCGCCCGCATGCGTGAGTGTCTCGATGCCCTCGAATTCGTAGTGGTCATCGATGTGGCGATGACCGAGACCGCGGAGCGGGCGGATTATATTCTGCCGGGTTCGTCACAATTCGAGAAGGTCGAGACCACATTCTTCGGCGGTGGTTTTCCGGATCATGTCTTCCAGTTGCGGCATCCCCTCTTCGAACCGGCGTCTGGCACGCTGCCGGAAAGCGAAATCCATAGCCGTCTGGTGGCGGCCCTTGGCGGCTACCGGGAGGAAGACCTCACGGAGTTGCGGGTCGCGGCCGAAGAGGGATTGGAGGAATTCAGTCGCGCCTTCAGCCGGACGCTCTCCGATCGGCCGGATCTGGCGGGGATTGCTCCAGTACTCCTCTACGAGACGCTCGGTCCCTCCCTCGGCGCTCAGCGACAGTCGGCCGCTCTGCTCTGGGGAGCCGCCCAGGCCTGCGCGGCCCGTTATCCGGACTCGCTGCGGCGTGCGGGTTTCGAGGGGGAGGGCACGACCCTCGGCAATGCCCTCTTTCAGGAGATCGTGGCGCGAAAAGAAGGAGTCGTCATCACTTCGGATCCCTACGAGGTGAGCTTCGAGCGTATTGCCACCGACGATGGGCTGATCCAACTCGTGATTCCGGAACTGCTCAAAGAACTCCTCACACTTCGAGACGAGGAGCCGCCCTCCGCGGACGACGCCTATCCCTTCGTGTTGGCAGCGGGGGAGCGACGGGGAAGTACGGCGAATACGATTCTCCGCGATCCCGCATGGCGGAGCAAGGATCGCGAGGGAGCACTGCGAATCAGCAGGGAAGATGCGGAGGCTCTGGGCATCGAGACCGGAGCTCGTCTACGAGTTCGAACGAGGCGGGCTTCATGCGAAACGGTGGCAGAAGTTACCGATACGCTTCGATCGGGCCATATTACCCTGCCGAATGGCTTTGGGCTTGCCTATCCGAATGAGCGCGGAGAACGCATTGTTCACGGCGTTGCGCCCAATGAACTGACGGCCTCTGAAGATTGCGATTGGCTCGCGGGCACGCCATGGCATAAATATGTGAAGGCCCGGCTCGAGGTCATCGAGGATTCGGATCGGCAGGTTTAAAACGCAGACGGAACGGCTCGGAGGTCGCTGATGGAAATTCAAAGGGTATTGAAGGCCGAAGAGGTTGACCTCTCGGACCTGGAGTTCTGGCTTCGTCCGATCGAAGAGAGGGAAGGAGCTTTTGCGACGCTGAGGGAGGAGCGCCCGATTCCCTTCATGGACGAGATTGACATCCCGATCGAGGGGATTCCCCGAGGTCGCGGCTACTGGTCCCTCACACGCCACGATCATCTGCAAGAGGCCAGTCGTCGACCCGAGATATTCAGTTCCGCCCAGGGTGCGACTTCGATCTTCGATCTGCCCCGGGAATTCAGCGAGTTCTTCGGGGGTCTGATCAATATGGATGATCCCCGCCACGGTCGTCAGAGAAGACTGATTTCTCGGGGGTTCATCCCGAGTTCCCTGAGGCGCATCGAGGTGGATATCGAAACTCGGGCCGCGGCAATCATCGATCGGGTGATTGAAAAGGGTGAATGCGATTTCGTATCCGAGATTGCGGCCCCGCTCCCTCTCGAGATCATCTGCGACATGATGGGCATCCCCGCGAGTGAGCGGCGGATGGTTTTTGAACAGACGAATACGATATTGGGTCTTGGCGATCCGGATATCGTGCAGGGTCAGGAGAATCCCGTGGTCGCTGCTCTCCAGGCGGGCTCCCGGCTTGGAGAATTGATGAGCGAGATGGTTGCCGATCGCCGAAAGAGACCCCGCGACGATCTGACCACCACCCTGATCAGCGGCGACTCGAGAGATCTTGCGATGAGTTCGGAGGAGTTGTCTTCATTCTTCGTGCTCCTCGTGGTGGCGGGCAACGAGACTACCCGCAATGCCATCAGCCACGGCATGAAGGCCCTCTGCGATTATCCGGATCAGCGCCGTCGCTGGGCTGCTGATTTCGAGGGTATGGCGGTTAAGGCGATCGAAGAGATCGTTCGCTGGGCGAGTCCGGTTATCCATATGCGCCGAACATGCACGAAGGAAACGATGATCGGCGGGCAGCGTTTGGAAGAGGGAGACAAGGTTGTTCTCTGGTATTCTTCGGCCAATCGAGACGAGTGCGCGTTTGCGGATCCATACCGCTTTGATCTCTCACGGACGCCCAATGAGCATGTTGGTTTCGGCGGGCCCGGCCCCCACTACTGTCTCGGCGCGAATCTCGCGCGGCGCGAGATGCGTATCATGTTTCGCCAGATCTTCGAGCGACTTCCCGATCTCGAGATCACTGCCGCTCCAGAGCGCCTGAGATCCAACTTCATCAATGGGATCAAGCGGATGCCATGTCGTTTCAGACCGGGAAAAGCCAGGTCGAACTGAGCCTGCCCGGGATCGGGGAAGCCATGGAGGGATATGGATGAGTCCTCCCTCTCCTCGGCCAAGAAGGAAGCCCTGGAATTTTTCCCGAAGCGCAGGGGCGTTCAGGCTATTGGCCTTATTTCTCCATTCTTTCGTCGGTCGAAACCAGGTCTCCTCGAAGACACAAAATCAGGTCGGCGTGATGCGCTCGCCCGGGGATTGCTGGAAATCACATCTGAGTCTGGCCGCTTGAGGATGCTTCTGGCCCGGTCGCTCGCTGCCCGGATCCAACTGCCACTGGCAGGGCGCCAGGCACCGGAGGGGGATCGCGACTCGGAAAGCCCCCGCCGGTTCGTTGCCCTCGAAGGAGGGCTTCCGGATTTGGTGTCGATGGTGTCGTCAATGCGCGGCGACGAACCCCGATAAGCGACGGTTGAGATGGGAATGGAGGTTACAATTGCGTTACCGGCGGATCTCGCTGCCCTCGAGAGTCGAGTAATCAGAAGCACCCGAGCCCCAAAGCCAAGGCTTGTTGGAACGAGGAGTTAGGGTACTTTTTACCTCAATTCCCGGTCTTGTGCGCCAAATTGTCTCACTCCACATTCGCTTTGGATGTGACAACCGATCCGTCCATAACGGACTTGTAACGATTACTTAGCGAGGAATCCTGTAAAAAGAACATACATAGTCGTAATGTCTTTTACCTTTGGGACATGTCGCTTCTACTTTCAGGTTTCAGGAATCAACGACGGGCGAAAGCAGTTCATTGTCGATTGCATGGAGGGTTCTCGTCGGGAACCCGATGCGAGGGATGCCTTCATGAGGGTTGACGTTTTCGCCTGGGTGTAGGACGAAGGGTGTTTGAGGGAAATGGGAAATCGATGATCGAGCATCAGGTTGTGATTTCGGCGGATTGCCCCGTTGGTCTACCGACCGAGGAGTATGTCGGCTATCTCGACCCGCGCTTCAGAGTCGATTTCGAAGACTCATTTCGTACGATGGTAAGCAGTTTTCGCGGCTCCCTTCGCGGATCTCCATCCAATTATACGAAAGGCGGGGGGGGCTGCTCGATGAGTGCCGCCGACTTGTGGGAGCACCCCAAGAGGGCTCGACTGCTCGATCACCAGGGCTGTAGTGCTGAGATCATAAGCCCGGATACGTCGATTGAACTGAATAGTCCTCCCTTCGGCGCCGGCCTCACGCTTCGATCGAGGACGCTTGCTGCGGAGTTGCGCTGGGCCGGAGCTCGAGCCCACAATCGCTGGGCTGCTGAGTTCTGTGCGCAGTCTCCGGACCGGCACGTCGGGTTGGCTGTTCTGCCCGTGCCCGAGGATCGCGAGCCAGCGATTGCGGAAATTCTCTGGGCGTCGGATAAAGGGCTTCGTGGAGTCGTTCTTCCCGCGAGAGGAGAAGGCGGTCGCGCTCATTCTCGCGAGATATACGATCCAATCTGGGAGATCTGCGAGGATCTCGGGCTGGTCGTCAGTTTTCAACTGGGTGACCACCTGCGCAGATGGGGTGAAGCCTGCGATAGCGAAACGATGCTTTTCCTGCCGACGACTCGAATGATTTTGGATGGGGTTTTCGAGCGTTTCCCGAATTTGAAGGTGATGCTCGCGAAGTCATCGGCAGATTGGGTGCCCAGGTACCTCTCTCTCCTCGATTCGAATCACGAAACCTCGTATCCACTCGCTTCTCCCATGCGTCCGGGCACCTCGCTCTCCATGAAACCGAGCGAATGCTTCAGGAGAAATGTCTCTATCAGCGTATCCGATTTGACGCATCGAGAAGTTCGAATGCGTCATGAAATTGGATTGAAGAACATCCTCTGGAGTTCTGATTGCCCCCTGGCAGACGGAAGTTGGAAACAGGGCCGAATTCAGTTCATAGATCTCATGAAGGGTGTTCCTGTTGACGAGGCCTCGGATCTGCTCGGTCGCAATTGCGCGCGCATCTTTGGACTGAATCTCGCGAAACTCCGCCCGATCGCAAATCGGATTGGCCCGGCAAAGGATGAGTCTTTCGAGCCGAGCCTGATCTCGGAGAATTTGCGCGAGGAATTCGAAGGATGCCGTCGAAGCGTCGGTTGAGATTGCTTCTGCTCTCGGATTGATGGCAGGAATGGCTGCTATCCCCAAAGAGGCATTCATTCCTATCGCGTGAACCCACGAAGCAGGTCGATCATGATTCTCGTCCCCCGCCGGATATTCTCGACGGAAATGCGTTCGTTATTTCCGTGGATTCCGTGCCGCTCGGAGACTTTCAGTACGAAGGGCGAGTAGCCGTAGCTGACGATCCCCAGATCCCGGAAGAAGTGACTGTCGGTGAATCCTCCTGAGACGCTCGGTATGACCCGGGCGTCTGGAAAGTACTTCTGGCTGATCTCGACGATGGCCTCGAAGAGTTCTGTTTCGGAACTGCTGACGGCGGGTTCGAAACCCATGATGCGATCGATACGAACCTGATCGTCGTTGATGATCGCCCGCAACTCGGTGATGAAGGCTTCCGGATCCTGATCGGGCAGGAGGCGGCAATCGATTTCCGCCCGGGATTCGCTCGGAACGACGTTGATCTTGGCGCTTCCTTCCAGGCGAGTAATCGAGCAGGTATTGCGAAGGAGTGCGTGCAGGCCGGGTTGTTCCAGCTGCAGTGAGAGCATGAAGTCGGCATTCTTGACGGCGTCTTCCGGATCGGCCAGAACTGCGGCGAAGCGTCCATCCTGCAGGAGTGCCATTTCC
>PVBE011455081.1_pt1 | contig 14519 bp, 16 predicted proteins | sample 1631181 | NCBI WGS metagenome assembly PVBE01 (sample SAMN08397723, study PRJNA350692) | Marine metagenome, whole genome shotgun sequencing project. | isolation source: water | place: Pacific Ocean | collected 2012-04
CTTTCGCTGATCGGATCACCTGTGAAGCTTGCAACCCAGCCTTCTGGGTTGTTGAAGAAGCGAACTGCACAGAAATTCGGCTTGCTGCCCATATCGAACCAATGGCGTGTTTCTGCTGGCACGTTGATCAAGTCGTTTTTTTCGCAGAGCACTTGCAGTACTTCATCGTTGATGTGTAAGCAGAACAACCCACAGCCTTCTACAAAGAAGCGAACTTCGTCTTCGGCATGGATATGTTCGGCTAGGAATTTCTGGCGCAGTCGCTCGCGCTGGGGGTGGTCTGGCTTCATTCGAATCGCATCCACCGTGGGATAGCGGCCATCGGCCTGCACCCGGTTGATCACTGCTGTATGGGCAGCAAGAATCTCGGCCTCACTTGCTTGCTCATTGAGCTCGACTTTGACTGGCCAATGTTGGAATTCGATTCCTCGTGATTCCAGTTCCGTTTTGATCACTGCAGAATTACTGCTCTCTAACAAAGGCAGTGAGGGGATCGTGTTGCTTGTGCTGCCTTCCGGGTAGATGCTGAGGCGAGTCATACCTAGAGGTTAAGAGGGGGGCTGAAGTTAACTTGAGCGTGGCGTCGTAGAACTATCGCTGAATGCCACGTTTGGCTTTGTCGAGCCCCGCTGTTTCTGCTTCAGCTCTGACCTTGGTAGGAGTCGGTCCTGGTGACCCTGCCTTATTAACAGTGGCAGCTATTGAGGCGATAGAGGCAGCAACTGTTGTGGCCTATCCCGTTGCGCGAAAAGGGGGCAAGGGGATGGCTGTGAGCATCGCCTCGCGATGGATTCGTGCTGAGCAACGTCAACTGCCGCTGATCTTCCCCATGGTGACGGCTGCTGAACCACGACAGCATGCTTGGCGAGAAGCAAGTGACCAACTTGCTGCGGCAGTAGCCGCTGGTGAGCTGGTGGTTTTTCTTTGTCAGGGTGATGCTTCTCTCTTTGCAACCAGTTCTTACCTATTGCTGGCGCTTAAGAAGCATCACCCTGATTGCCCAGTTCGATTAATTCCAGGTGTAACGGCAGTTGCAGCAGCAGCAGCTGCTGGTGGCTGGCCTTTGGCAATGCAGCAGGAGCAACTTTTGGTTTTGCCGACGCCAGATCAAGCCAGCCAGCTCGAGATTTTGATTGATGAGGCAGCTGCTTCGGCGCGGGTGTTGGCGTTGCTCAAGTTGGCGCATCGCTGGGCCTGGGTGAGGCCGATGCTTGAGCGGCGGCAGTTGTTGCAATCAGCACTCTTTGCCCAGAGGTTGGGGTGGCCCGATCAGCAGGTGATGCAGGCCAGTGAGGTGCAGGCAGAAGCCAAGCCCTACTTTTCACTGTTGCTGGTGCGACAAAGCTGGCCGGAGGTGATGCCCTGATGTCAAGTGCTCTCTCGCTGACCCCTATGCAATGGCTTGGTTTATTGCACCCTGTGCTGATCATTTTGTTTGTTTATCCGGTAGTGGGTGCCACGATTCGCCTTGGCACCTTGGCTCGTGAACGGCGCTTGCAGATCAATCCTTTGCCTGCATCAGTGCCAGTGGAACATGCAGATCATGGCCGCTGGGTTACTGGTGGGGTGTTAGTAGCAATATTGATCGCTTTTGCTCATAGCTATTTGGCTGCTTGGTTAAAAGCAGTGCATGTGGGCTGGGATGGGGTTGATCGATTGGTGTTAGTTGTGCTTGCAGAGCTGGGCACTTTTGCGACCTATCTCTTGCTTCTTAAGGTGAGGCGTCCACCCTCGCGAGCGGTGTTGTGTTTGGTTTGTTGGTTGGCGCTGCTGGTGCTCGGGGCTCAACCGGAGATCAATCGACTCACGGATAACCCGTTCAATGGCGACTTTTGGCGTTCCCATTATTGGAGCGGTGTTTTGCTTACTGGGTTGTTGTTGGCATCCGTAGCAGCCAAATCTGAGATTGCTCGTCATCTATCGATGCGACGATTGCATGTTTACGCCAACATTTTGGTTGCCGTTCTGCTTGCTGTTCAGGCGATTACAGGCACACGTGATCTATTGGGTGTCTAGCTAGATCGTTGCACTTGAGTGTTGGCTGCTGGCATTAGCTGTGTTGTTAAGCAGCAGTAGATTTAGCTCAGCAACTTGAGCTGAAGGTCAAGTAGCGCTAGGGCATCCGTAGGGGTTGGCGCACGCATTAAGGCATGGCGCAGTTTCGCGGCATCGGCGAAGCCGGTACATGTCCAGCCCATGTGCTTACGGGCAATCAATAGACCATGGTCGCCTTTTGCTTTTACTAGCTGTTCAAGTTGCTCTCGGGCAAGCATCAGTCGCTCTGCGGGGCCAGGTGTGATTGGCACCGGTCGGCCGGATAGTGCAGCATCGATCTGGCCGACAAGCCAGGGGGCTCCCATTGAGCCTCTACCCACCATTACGCCATCAGCTCCGGTGACTTCCAGGCAGCGTTGTGCATCGCTATAGCTATAGATATCGCCGTTGGCGATTACGGGTATTTGCAGTGCTGCCTTGACAGCAGCGATGGCCTGCCAATCAGCGGAGCCTTTGAAGCCTTGCTCTCGAGTTCGAGCATGCAACGTCAACAATTGGCTACCGGCATCTTCTAGTAGTCGACACCAGCGCACTGGCTTTGCTTCGCTGCTACACCAGCCCAGCCTCGTTTTCACGGTGACGGGAATCTTGACTGCAGCAACAACAGCGCTCACGATCTTGGCGGCCAGCTCCGGTTCACGGATCAGGCCAGAGCCACCACCCTTCCTGGCAATTTTGCGAACTGGGCAGCCCATGTTTATGTCGATCAGGAAGGCACCAGCGGCCTCTGCTCGCTGTGCAGCATCGGCCATGGCCTCTGGTCGGTAGTCGAACAACTGCACGCCAATAGGTCCAGGTTCATTGGCTAGCTCATCGAGCTTGTGCAGGCCGTGGCCTAGTTCCAAGCTGGTGGCATTGACCATCTCCGTGAATAGCAACGCCTCTGGAGCCCAGCGTCTTACTAGGCTTCGGAAGATGCGATCACTTACCCCTGCAAGGGGCGATTGCAGCACTCTGCAGCGCAGCGCCCTTGTTGTTCCCCTGCCGGCCAGGCTGAGTTCAGGCACAGCTGGGTACATCACATTCATCTGATCAACAGCTTAAAGAGCTAGATCTGTTCGTCAGCGCAAGGGCTGGCTCGCCAAAGAAGAAAATATCTTATTGGTCCTTTTATCCTTGATGGTGAGTTGAATGAGGAAGAAAGGGATTGAGCCCAACACCATTATTCATGTATTTCCTTAAAGGCGATCGAGGAGCTGATACCTATTGCCTTAGCAGTGGCAGGGATGTAATTGAATCCTTTTCGTTTGATATGTATCCAGAAATCTAATTCATTTTCAATAAAGCTTTGAGCTACATTGTAAATCCCTGCGGAGTAACAATAGGGTTTACTTCGCCTAATGTTGTTATCGAGCTATATATAATTGGCTTTGTTTCTTGTGATTTTGGATGCTCTACCGGCTGCACTTGAAGTTGAGACACAATCCCCACAAGTGGAAAGGATGAGTAAAGATCCCTCACAAGTCCTTCATTGAGTACTTCCCAATATTCATCCTGCGGTTGTGAGGGGCGAACGCGCAAAAACTTCAGAGCAGCGGTATGAACTTTTGCCCAGTCCGGGTATTCTGTGGTAGCTAGATCTTGGCGATACCGATAGCGAAGGAAAAGATTTACTTTTCTTCCCTCTTGTCTTGGTGTTTCGTGATTGATGACTTGAAATTGAAACTCTTGCACGACCGGTGCTTGAACAGTTTCCTCAGTGATCTGGGTGGAACAGCCGACTACAAGGCCTAGTAATAGGGCTGCAGCTGTTGGGCGGATAGGCCATTGATAATGGGTTAAATGTGTTGATTTGCATGAGGTCAACCGATTCATGGGGCAATAACTTGTTAGGTTATTGTATCAAGTATATCCTTCAAAATAACCTATCTTTGCTGTGCCACTTTTAATATTCTTGCTTCTATCTCAAGTGTATTAACCCTTGTCTTTAAATAGTATTTGCATGATATGCGCTGCATGCTGGCGATTGAATGGTATTAGTAAATTCGATTAATGAACTCAGGCCTAATTAATAAAAGAGCAGCTTTACGAGCAGGAGACTTCAAATTTTTTTAGCTTTTATACTTGAATAATAGATTTAGCTCACGGCATATTTTTTGCTCTGGCGCGAAGAGATTGAGATTCCAGCTTATGCTATCCCCTCAGCAAAATGCTGGATCGTTTGCTAATGATGACCGCAAGCTAGATTAGTAAATGGTTGTTGAGCTTAAGAAGCTAACACTTGCTAGGACGAGTTGCTCTCTTGAATTAACTAACCTTACACGCATACCTATGCTATAATTAATACAAGGATATGTAGCTTTTGTGGCATGACTGAGCTGGTGATTAAGTCATTAAAGGATCTCAATGGTCACCGCTCGGCTCCCAATCTTGACGCGACGCAATCTAAGCACTTACTTGATCAACTTTGTGCCTATATTGGCGACGCTGATTGGTTCACGGTGGGGATCATGGCCCCTTCCTCTAGCTTGGCAATTTTTGTTTTAAGAGAGATGGAATCTCGTTTTAATTGGACTGCCATGAATGTAGTCGATAAACCAACTGAGGATGGACCGGTTTTTCTTAAGGCGAATCAAAAGACCGGAGATATCCATGTGCGCATCGAGTATGGCTTAGGCGAAGGTGTCTTGATCAGTTGTCAACATAACAATGAAGAAAAAGAAGCAGATACTTTGGGCCCTTTCCCGTTAGATTTTTTTTAAAATCAAGGATTGAACTTGTACTAAAGTTGCAGTGAACTTCTTCCTCTTCATTGTCAACAGAAGCGATGAGCGATCGACAAAATTAATGAACTAGGCATTATAATTTCCCAAAAGCTTTTTATAATGCCTCTCCCCTTCTTTTTTGATATACCTCTTTCGTATCTTTATTATCTATTGGCAGGAACACTTTTGGGCTTTGTATCGTTAATTGCTTTTATCATCTTTAAAGGAAATCAAACTCGTTTCTGAAATCTTTATTTCTGATCACTGTCCTTTCCTTTGCTTCTACTAAAACTTGATTTGTCCTTCATCCGTTCATTTCTCTTCTATAGCCACTTCTGAAATATCCTCATTCATTATTTGAAAGCACTGTGCCTGAGTATTCACAGAAACCTTTCTTTCAGTCTTCCATCGTGGCTGTATCACCAGCAGCTTTTAAAATATTTGCTTATTAGTCTTTTGTCTTATGCTCGCTGTGTAGCATTTGCCATGGCCTCTGGTCGGTAGTTGAACAACTGCACACCAATAGCTCCAGGTTCATTGGCTAGCTCATCGAGCTTGTGCAGGCCGTGGCCTAGTTCCAAGCTGGTGGCGTTGACCATCTCCGTGAATTGCAACGCCTCTGGAACCCAACGTCTTCATGGGCTTTGGAAGATGCGATCACTAACGCCTGCAAGCGGCGACTGCAACACCCGGCAACGCAGTGTTCTTGGCTTTCCTCTGCCTGGCATGGTTAGTTCAGGTGCAGCCTTGTTCATGGAATTATTGTGATCTTTCTGATTACTTGTGCCGGTGTCGGAATTCTCTTCTGGGTCTGAGCCTTCCTTAGATGGGGTGCCGCCTATTTGGCCCCTTAGTCGGGACCTGTTGATGCAGATTATCGAAGATCGCATTAGTGATTGCTTTGTAGCTGAGTTGGTTTGGGAGCGTCTTGGTTATCAAACCAGTGGGGAGCACGGTGCAGCCTGGTTGGCTGGGCCAGCAACTCCGCAGGCCTGGAAGCAGGCTTTTCCTGAAGCCCCGCCTGTAATCGCTCAGCGGCCAGCCTCTGTACAGCTCACCCGTTCAATAGCGAAACCCCATAAACAGCTATTGAAAGAACAGCTGAAATTTGCCGGCTATCGCATTTCTGAGCTCAAACCCCGTCGCACCCGTCGTGCTACCGCGGTGAACTGGTTATTGGCCTGGTTGGCGCAGCGTGGAGAAGAGCTGCCTGAAGATGGACCCTTGCCGCAGCTCTTTGAACCTCCTATTGATCCACTACGAGGTCATCCAGGTGATCCGATCGTCGAGTGAGTTTGGCTTGAAGGCCTAACTCAACTGTGTTGGGCACTGTTAGTAGTTGTTGAAATTGAGGATATGGGCGAGTCGTATTGGGTAAGTATTGCTTTTATGATCTATTTGTATATCTAAACCATCGAAATAATCGAGGAGTTTGTTAGTAGCTATTCTCTTTGGTTGTCAAATGAGCCATGGCAGTAGTTGATTGATTGTTTTGTTTGCTTGTGGGCCTTTATAGTCTTCTTGGATGGTCTGTTGCTGGCCTGCGGGTTTCCGTTTGATTGCTCTCGTGCGATTTTATTGCTCTAATCTTTGTTGATGCTTTGTGCTTTTTATAGCGGCTGTTGAGTTCTGGGTTGACTTGGTGGCATGTGGTATGTAAATGATGCCACTAAAGCATTGGCATAAGATAAATACTTCTAGTTGATATTTGATTTTTTGCTGAATAATTATTGGATGTCAAGATAGCCTCTGTTGGCAGGTCTTCGACCTGCTTGATGATATACGCAGGCTAAACCTTTTGACTTTTGGTTTGTTTTTCTGGAGGATTAAAAGAGCCCAAAGCTCTATCTACTGCGTTCAGGCGGCTTATGAGATCGTGACGGATTCGTAGTAGTTCCATTCTCCTTTGTTTGCGCCATTGGCGCCTTTGCTCGCTTTTGGTGTTGAGCGAATGACTAGGCGGCACAAGCATTACCCTGAAGCCTCAGGTATAATAGAAAAATTGTAACATGTTCTCGTTTGCATAGTGTTGGCTTGGTTGTTGGGCGTCGGTGTTGATGCGCGCATCTTTTCAAGCTCTATGAGTTGAGCGCTTATGCCTAGACCTTCTCTATTCATTGGATTGCTTTGCTCAGCTCCATCAAAAAGCGAATCAGCAAGGCCATTTCGAGCTGATTTGCATTGATCGCTTTGCGCTTTTAGTGCATCAATTTTGATTTCTCTGTTCGATGCCTCTGTAGGGTCTGGGAATAATTGCAAGGATCCAGTTCAGTGGTGCGTCCGGTAGTGGCCATCATCGGTCGCCCCAACGTAGGCAAGTCCACGCTGGTAAATCGCCTCTGTCGTAGTCGTGAGGCGATCGTTCATGACCAGCCTGGCGTTACTCGTGATCGCACCTACCAGGATGGTTTCTGGGGTGATCGCGAGTTCAAAGTGGTTGACACCGGAGGCTTGGTGTTCGATGACGACAGTGAGTTTTTGCCAGAGATTCGCGAACAGGCCAACTTGGCACTGACAGAAGCCTCTGTGGCAGTAGTGATCGTTGATGGCCAGCAGGGTGTTACGGCTGCAGATGAGTCGATTGCTGAATGGTTACGCAGCCATTCCTGCCCCACGCTGGTAGCGGTTAATAAATGTGAGTCGCCAGATCAGGGTTTGGCGATGGCGGCTGATTTTTGGCGTCTTGGGCTGGGAGAGCCTTATCCGATCTCTGCAATCCATGGAGCCGGCACCGGTGATCTGCTTGATCGTGTGCTTGCTCTTCTACCGCCGAAGGATGAGGAGGCAGAAGAGGCTGAACCGATTCAGATGGCCATTATTGGCCGGCCCAATGTTGGTAAATCGAGCCTGTTAAATGCCATCTGCGGTGAGGCGCGCGCAATCGTCAGTCCTATTCGTGGCACTACACGCGACACCATCGACACTCGCCTGGAGCGAGAAGGTCAATCTTGGAGGCTGATCGATACCGCTGGGATACGACGTCGTCGCAGTGTGAATTACGGCCCTGAATTTTTTGGCATCAACCGTAGTTTTAAGGCGATTGAACGCAGCGATGTATGTGTGCTTGTGATCGATGCCCTCGATGGGGTTACAGAGCAGGATCAACGCTTGGCTGGCAGGGTTGAGGAAGATGGCCGCGCTTGCGTGCTGGTGGTGAACAAATGGGATGCGGTCGAGAAAGATAGTCACACCATGCCGATGATGGAAAAAGAGTTGCGCGCCAAGCTTTACTTCCTTGATTGGGCGACGATGTTGTTCACCTCTGCACTAACTGGGCAGCGGCTGGAAAGTATCTTCGCTTTGGCTGCCTTGGCGGTTGAGCAGCATCGCCGTCGGGTGAGTACATCAGTGGTGAATGAAGTATTGAAGGAAGCGTTGAGTTGGCGCAGTCCGCCTACGACTCGTGGTGGTCGTCAGGGACGTCTGTATTACGGGACTCAAGTTGCAACTAGACCGCCTAGTTTTACTTTGTTTGTTAATGACCCCAAGTTGTTTGGTGATACTTATCGCCGTTATGTAGAAAGGCAGTTGCGAGAGGGCCTTGGTTTTGATGGCACCCCTTTGAAACTGTTTTGGCGTGGTAAGCAACAACGAGACGCTGAACGCGATTTAGCTCGCAATCAAAACCATTTGGGCTGAGCCATGGACTGGTTGCGTCAGCTTCCAATTGGACAGTACGTAGCCGGTAGTTCCGGTTGGTTGCGTTGTCTCGACCCTCGTTTGAAGTTGGCTTGGGTATTGATGTTTCTGTTGACGCCAGTCCTGGCTGGTTCTTTGTGGCGTATTGCTCTGGTCGTTGCTCTCTTGTTGATCACATTGGCGAGTGGTTTACCTGTGCGGATTTGGTGGCGATCTTTGCTCTTCTTGCTGTTTCTGGGTGTTCTTGTGGGGCTATTTTCGATGTTGTTGCCTACCGGGGAGCCAGCCGCCAGCCTCGCTGTGCGTTCGCCGCAGGAAGTTGCCGGGGCGAGTGTGACTAGTCCTTCCTGGGAGTTGTTGCGGCTTGGTCCTCTCCGCCTTGGCTCTTTTGCATTGGGGCCTTTAGTAATTGATCGCAGTTCCGCTGAGTTGGGCCTCAACACCTCCACGCTGATTTTTACGGTCGTGCATAGCGTCAACCTGATGCTGCTGACTACACAACCAGAAGAATTGGTTTGGGCTTTGAGCTGGTATCTAGCGCCACTAGCTTTGTTTGGTGTTCCTGTTGATCGGCTCAGTTTTCAGTTGTTGCTTGCCTTGCGGTTTCTGCCTCTAGTGCAGGAGGAGTTGCAGAATCTTTTACGTGCTCTGGCTAGCCGGGCTGTCAATTTGCGCAAGCTTGGATTCAAGGCTTCTTTTGCTTTGATCCTTTCAGTGGGTGAGCGCTTGTTGGCCAATATTCTCTTGCGGGCTGAGCAAGGAGCAGAAGCCTTGCTTGCTCGTGGTGGCCTCTGGCTTCCACCCGATCAATTCCGCCCCCAGTTGGTATTGGCTGGAGCATCTTCTTTGCTCAATATCGCTTCGGCCATGTTGCTGATTTTGGTTCTTGGCTTGCGTGGGAAGTACGGTGGTTTGTAGATGATTAAAAGCGGCAAGTGGGTGTAGAGCGCTATCTCAATCACCCCACGTTTGGAATGCTTTATCTCGTGGCACCTGCTGGTGATGGCCGAGACGTTTACGCCACGCTATATGCCCAGAGGATGTTTTTTCTTGTCACCCTGCAGCCTCGAGGGGCACAGTTTGAGGTGATTCCCTATCAGGACGCCCGCCACTACGCTGAACTCCATCTATCGCGTTGTCGGCGCGATCGCTCCACTGAAGCTGAGGGTTGGCAGCAGCTGTTTGCTCAGACCTTTATCTGAATATCTGACGCTGTTTTGACTTTGTCTGTTCGCTGGCGGGACTTGGTTGACAGCCTTCCCGTTGGAGTGCATTTGCTGGCTGTAAGTAAGGGCCACCCCGCAGCCTTAATACGTCAGCTCGCGGAGCTGGGTCAGCAGGATTTTGGTGAAAGTCGTTTACAGGAAGCGTTGCCCAAGCTGGAGGCACTCGCTGATTTAAAAGTTCTGCGTTGGCATTTTATTGGACGCTTACAAGCCAACAAGGTGCGTGCAGTGGTTAGATCCTTTGCCGTGATCCATTCCGTGGATTCTCAGCCTTTAGCAGAACGCATCTCAAGAATTGCTGCTGAGGAGAACTGTTGCCCTGAGGTGCTGTTGCAAGTCAAGTTGCGGGATGATCCGACTAAAGGTGGCTTCTCTTTAGAGCAGCTCAAGCAGGCTTGGCCTGAGTTGGTTCAGTTGCCTCATTTGAAGATTATTGGTCTGATGACGATGGCACCGTTAGCGCTTGACCTCGAGCAACGACAGGAGCTGTTTCGAGACTGTCGTGATCTAGCGGATCAGCTTGATTTGTCGGATTGCTCGATGGGAATGAGCGGTGATTGGCCTGTTGCTATCAAAGCAGGCGCCACCTGGTTGAGACTGGGTTCAATTCTCTTTGGCGCACGCATATCTGCAACTCGTTCTTCTGTAGATGAAATCAATACTGTCTAAACCCTTGCCCCGGCCTGTTTGAGGCGCTATTTAAGTGTCAGGTTTCGTAGTTTTCCTAAAGGAAACTCGATTCAATTCGGATTTAAGCCGATTTTCGTTCACATCAGCCCGAGAGGATTCCAACGGTGTCGATTATTTCTCGCCTTCGTGCCGTTGTTGCAGGTGACGACTATCTCGATAGCGAATACGACGACCTCGATTATGAAACCGATGATCAGATGGACATGGATCACAATAGTGACCATGCCAGAGGGGGTGCATTGGCTCCGCCATCTGAATCCAGCCCTTTTGATCTAGGGGGAGGTTTCTCTTCTTCAAATGTGATAGGTATGCCAGGTATTGCCTCAGCTTCTGCTGAGGTAAACCTGATGGAACCCAGGAGTTTTGATGAAATGCCTCGTGCGATTCAGGCTTTGCGTGAACGTAAGACCGTGATTTTGAATCTCACGATGATGGAGCCTGATCAGGCTCAGCGGGCGGTGGATTTTGTGGCTGGTGGCACCTTCGCCATCGATGGCCATCAGGAGCGGGTAGGGGAGAGCATCTTTCTCTTTGCTCCTAGCTGTGTCACGGTCTCTAATGCTAGTCATGACGAGTCTTCTGCACCCACCGTGGTGAGTCAGGATCTTGATTCGGCTGCAGTGTCGTCATCGTCTCAAGTAGTTGGTTCCGCTCCAGTTCCGGCATGGGAGGCCACCAGAGCTGCAGGTATCTAGTCCCCACAGACCCTGTTCTTTTGGTGTGATTGGCCTGGGCCGCATGGCCCAGGCTCTTGTTTTGCCATTGCTTCAGCAGGGAGAATTATCTCCTGAAGATGTTGTTGCAGTAGTGGGTCGTACTGCAAGCGTCGAGCGTCTTGCGGCTCAGTTGCCAAAAGGTTTGCGTTTGAAAGCTTCTGGTGATCCCAGCGCTGTCGATGCCTGGATGGCACCGATTCAATTGCTTGCAGTTAAACCGCAGCAGTTAGATGCTGTAGCGGCCTTTGCGACTCGCCTTGATTCAGTCGTGGATTCACCACCGCTGTTGATTTCTGTACTTGCAGGTGTGACCTTGGCGCGTCTGCAGAAAACTTTCCCTAGGCATAGCTGTGTGCGTGCTGTACCAAACACTCCGGCTTTGGTGGGAGCTGGGCTCACAGGACTGGCCTGGGGAGATGGTGTTACTAAAGAGCAGAGATTATCCGTGCAGAGATTGTTTCTACCGGTTAGCGAGGTGCTGGAGCTGCCGGAGTCGCAGCTAGATGCCTTTTTGGCGCTTACTTCATCTGGTCCTGCTTATGTTGCTTTAGTCGCTGAGGCGATGGCTGATGGAGCGGTGGCGGCAGGATTGCCACGGGCTTTGGCTCATCATCTCGCTCATCGCACCCTGGCGGGTACCGCAGCATTACTTAAGGAGCAGAAGCTGCATCCAGGAGAACTTAAGGACATGGTTACTTCCCCAGGTGGCACCACAATTGCTGCATTGCGACAGCTCGAGCGCTCCGGAGTTCGTTCTGCTCTGATTGAGGCTGTTGTTGCCGCCGCAGAACGTAGCCGTGAACTGGCCTGATTACTTAGGCCGCCATAGGTTCCACGCCTAGTAATTTTCCATAGAGGCTTTCCAGGTCATCGATGTTGCGGGTAATGGTGTATCTCTCGAGTACGCGCATTCGCGCGCGGCGTCCCAGTTCCGCTGTAAGTACGGGTTGATCTCTTAGTACTGGTAGCAGGGTGCGCAATTGGGTGGTGACACCCTGGGTGCTCAACACGATGCCGGCGCCACCATCGAGTACTTCTCCATCAGCTCCGGCGTCTGTGGCTACACAGGCAGTGCCTGTTGCCATGGCCTCCAGTAATGCCAGAGATAGCCCTTCCACGAGGCTGGGCAGTAAGAACACCTCTGCGCATTGGAGTAGGGCCACCTTGGTGTTTAGATCTGACTCATAGCCCCACCAGAGCACGTCGCTTTCTTTCGTGGTGGTGGAGTTGTTTTGCAGGGTTGAACGCAGAGGGCCATCGCCAACGATTACCAGTCGGCAACCCTTGGTATCAACTAGCCGCCACGCGCGGAGCAGTGCTTCTACGTTTTTTTCTGCTGCTATGCGTCCCATGTAGAGGAAGATTCGATCGCTTCCAAGGCGTTTGCGCACTTCCTGCTGCTTCGGGTTGGTGTTTTGCGCACTTGCTGGTGCCCAACATTGAGGATCTACTCCGTTGGGTATTACGGCGAGTCGTTCTTCTGATACACCAAGTTTGGTGAGAACTTCCGCCTGCAATTCGGAGAAGACGATCACCTTGTCATAACGGGCCAGGGCAGGGGCGTAGAGCTGATAGGTGAGCTGCTGTGTGCCGGCCGTGAGGTGGCGCATGCCGCTATCAAATGGCGGGTGAAAGGTGGCCACCAATGGCACACTGAGCTGCTCACAGAGCTCAGGTAGCCGGAAGTCAAGGGGAGAAAGAGTGAGGCTGGCGTGGACGAGATCAGGTTGCAGCCTTTCGAATGATTCCTTTAGTTCCCTCTGCGCTCCTGGAAAGGGGATGGTGTAAACCTGAGATTTCACTAGATATGGCAGGCTCACTTCTGGGTCGTTTGCCAACAGGGCACTCTCGCCGTTACTTAAGCCGCCTGGATTGTCGAAGTGAATGAAACTGGTCTGATGGCCGCGTTCCTTTAGGGCCTCTGTGGTGTTGAGACCGTAGGTGACGTTGCCGCAAAACGGTGTTTTTTTTCCCAGCCAGGCGATGTGCGCCACCTGCTGCAACCCTCTAATCGAATGTGAAAGCTAGCAGCGCTGCCATGGACGTTCTAATAAAGCGGCCAAGAGTGCAAGCGCAGCAAGCAACCACAGCACTGGCACGAGCCCAAAGCCGCTCACTAGAGCGCCAGCTAGGGCAAGCGGAAGGCTAAGGGCAATGTTGATCAGGTTGTTCTGAAGGCCAAACACCTTGCCGCGTTGTGCTTCTGGAGTTTCTTCTTGAATAGTTGTCTGCGCTGGAATCGCCACAAGCGCGGCTCCTGCTCCCAGTACCCCACAGAGCAGCAAGGTGAAGCTCATGGTCCCTCGTAATTGGCCAAGCAGCACTAGGCTCCAGCTGATCGCACCTAGGCCAGTGGCCGCAAGGCGGTGGCGGCTGAAGTCATGGCCGATCTGGGCCACGATCACAGCGCCGATGGCCATGCCTAGCCCACTGCTTGCCAGCAGCGTGCCAAAGCCCATGCGCCCAAGGCCTTGGATGGAGGAGGCGAGATTGAGAGATAGTACATAGAGCGCAGCTAGGAGGCTATAGAGCAAAACAAGGTGAACCATGGCGCCTCTTACCTTTGGCCTTTTTCGCAGAACCTGCAGTCCCTCGGAGATTTCGTCCCAGATTTTGACTTTGGAGCGGGAGCGTCTCTGCTCCTGCATGCTGATCATGCTGAGGCTAATGGCTGCCATGCCGTAGCAGAAGGGCAACAATAGGAATTGTCCTCCAAGGTTGACACCAAAAAACTCCGGGCCGTTGAAAATTTGTTGAAGCTTGTGGAGGAGGGGGAAGCCAAGGGCAAAGCCCACGATCGTGGCGCCCATGCTGGTGGCTTGATAAAGAGAATTGGCAGCCAGGAGATGTTCTCTGGGAACCAATAGTGGGATAGCTGCTTGTTCGGCAGGAGCGAAGAACTGAGTGAGGACTGATTCGAGAAAAGTCATCACCAGTAGCGCCCAGTATCCCCAGCTCAGACCGATCCAATGAGGGCCAGGCAAAATACAGACTGGGGCCAATAGCACCAGCAGAGCGCGCAAGGCGTTGGAGGCCACCATTACGCGACGTTTTGGCCAGCGATCGGCCCATACCCCGGCCACCGTTCCAAGCACCATGGCTGGGATGGTGTTAGCCACAAAGATCCCTATTACTAGGCTGTCTATCGACGGATCGTTGGTTTGGGAAGCCATAGTGGGCATTGATCCTGTTATCTCTTTCAGGCCTTCTATTCCTTGATCTGTATTGCCAACCAAACGCGAGATGTTTGAGTCGATTAGGTACACCATCAACACGATGTAGAACTTGTCAGCCAGTTGGGAGAAGATCTGACCGATCCATAGCCGGCGAAAGCCATCCAGCTTGAGCACTGCTTGCAGCCCACGGCGTCCTTCGGGATTCGCGCCGGTAGGCAGGGTCGGTTCAGGGTTGTTTAGGTTTGAACCGCTCAAGATGGATGTGGTGTCGCGGTCATGATCGCTCATCGCTTGCGCTGATCAGTGCTTCTC
>PVBE012500595.1_pt1 | contig 14519 bp, 12 predicted proteins | sample 1631181 | NCBI WGS metagenome assembly PVBE01 (sample SAMN08397723, study PRJNA350692) | Marine metagenome, whole genome shotgun sequencing project. | isolation source: water | place: Pacific Ocean | collected 2012-04
CACAAATCGCCAATCGTCGTCTAACCCCTCTCGGCCTACTGCAAAATACGAATGATCTACTCTGCTTCATAGCGTTTCTTCTTCATCGGTGAATCTCATTCGCGTTACGGAGATTCTATCATCGCCACCAGCTCATTTTACGGGGGCTGGATCCGAACACTACAAAGGGCCAATGAGTTAGGACTCTACCGGCGAAGCGCGGGGTTGGAGTGAAGAAACTCCCTCTCCCAAGAGACAGCGAACGGACAGCTGTCTGTCCGGCCTATTCGTAGCGAAGGGCTTCCACAGGGTCCACCGAGGTCGCTTTAAGGGCTGGATAGACGCCGAAAAATACGCCTACGGTGAGACTGAAGCCGAAAGCTGTGGTTACGGACCAGGCGGATACGGATATGGGGAATTGGGTATAAACGAATCTGAACGCGATAGTTCCCAGATAGCCTATGAGGATTCCGATGGCGCCACCTATCGCGCTGAGGGTGATAGATTCGACGAGAAACTGCATACCCACGTCCCAGCGGGTAGCTCCTACGGCCTTTCTCAGGCCGACTTCGCGTGTGCGCTCTCTCACCGAGACGAGCATGATGTTCATAATGCCGATTCCGCCGACGAGGAGGGAAATCGAAGCGAGCCCGGCTAGCATAATCCTCAGCATATCGAATATCCGGTCGAAAGTCGCGAGGATCGATGCCTGATCGACGATGGTAAAATCCTCGATGTAATCGTGCGCCGCGATCAAGATCTCCCGAATCGATTCTATGGCGTTTTCAACCTCTTCGGGATTCGCGGCGGTGATCATCATTTGGAATAGTTTATCGTTGCCGCCGTGAAACATCTGCTGCCCAGCGGATAGCGGCAGGAATACCATGGTGTCCATATCAATGTCGAAGGTCATTCCGATATCCTCCATGACGCCGATGACATTGAACTTCCTGCGATTGATGGTCACCTTCTCGTAGAGCGCGTTCTTGTCGCCGAAGAGCCCTTCCTTGATGCCCGCTCCCAACACGACGACGGCATTGTTCTTCTCCACATCCTGGCGTGTGATGAATCGCCCGATGCGGGGATAGAGACTCCGGACCTCGGTCCAATCTTCAGTCGCGCCAAGGACCATCGCATCGCGAAGCAGGCCGCGGTACCGCACCGCGCCGGCCCCCATGACCAATGGTGCAACCCGCGTCACGCCTTGCGCCCTTCGCGCGACTTTGAGGGCGTCTTGGCTGGTCAGGCTGCGGAAGCTGCCTGCCACGACGGGGGCCATTCCGGTTGTTTCCTGTTTACCAGGGGTAACCAGTATCAGATTGCTGCCGAGCCCTACGAATTCGTTTTCGACGTAGGTCTGCGCCGCTTCCCCGAGCGCGACGAGCACGATCACGGACATGACGCCAATGATGACGCCAAGCATGGTCAGGAGCGATCGGAACTTGTTCTGGAGCAGCGTTTCCCACGCTATGCGGAAGTATTCGAAGAGGTCCATGAAAGATTGCCGTGGTGGTCTTGAGTGGCGGCGCGCGTCGAAGGGTTCAGATTTTCTATATAATACTTGAAGTCGTTCTGAAACTCGCGGTTCGAATTCCTCTCCTTGCGCCGCGTATGGACATATTGGGAAGGGTGGCGCACGCGTTGGACAAAACCGAACGAGAAGATTGGGCTGCGGCCCCCGTTTCGCTTTCCTTAGGCGACCGCGAAGTCCATGTGTGGCGGACGCGCCTGGACGCGGACGACGACGGTTGGAGGCGACATCTTCTCAGCGAAGAGGAAGTGGTCCGTGCCGACCGCTTTGTTCGTGACATTCATGGCAAGAGGTTTACGGCGGCCCGAGCCACGCTTCGGGTGCTGATCGGCCGGTACCTCTCCATCGAAGCATCGGATGTTGCTTTCGCGTACAACGAATTAGGAAAGCCTTCGCTCGCGTCCGAGTTTGCGTCGCGCGCACTCGAGTTCAACGTCTCCCATTCGGAGGATGTGGCGCTGCTGGCCTTTTCCCGTGGCCGCGAACTGGGGGTGGATATCGAGCATCTCAGCGAGCGGCCGGATTTTGAGAAGCTCGCCAGGCGCTATTTTTCGCCCGCTGAAGTCCGTTCGCTAACCGATGTGCCCTCTTCGGAAAGGCTCCCGGCGTTTTACCGCTGCTGGACGCGCAAGGAGGCCTACATCAAGGCGAAGGGGAGAGGACTCTCAATCTCTCTTTCTAGCTTCGACGTGGCCTTCGCCCCGGCCGAATTCCCCACTCTCTTACGTGCGGAGGGCGGCGACGCCGAACGGGCGCGTTGGAGGATTCATGACATCCAGCCGGGAGGGGAATTCGTTGGAGCCCTCGTCATCGAGGCGCGCGGCAACGTCGCTTTGCCAACGCTATTCGAGTTCGCGTCTTCACATGACAGATGAATCTCAATCAAGAATGGCGATGGTTTGATTCTTCGCTTCCCTGCTTCACCCGCCCTCCAACCGTTTCTTCAGGCGTTCGAGACCGTCTGCCTGATCTTGAGAAATCCGCTCGCCCAAACTGCTTGAGCTCTGTCCGCGCCTTGGAGGCTGCGAAGCGGCTTGATTTTCGCTGCGCGACCGGCGCAAAGTCTCTAGAAAATTGGCCGCGCTCATGACGAGCGAACCAAGCCCGCTGCAAAGATCGCGAATCCCATGATCGCTGGTAACCGCTACGGTAGCCATCCGGTCCTTGGCCTCGTAGACCGCGCGTTCGATGAGGGCGTCGGCGCTGAGATGGGCGGGTGCGTAGACCACATGCAACCCAGGAACGCCGGGGACGGGACCGGGCGGGTCGGTGTGCGTGGACTGCCCGTCGAACACGATGGTGACGCGCTCGCCGGTTTGGCCGCAGAATTCGGCGGTCAGGTCTATGAGCGCTTGCCGGCCCACCTCCAGGTCGCCATCGAGGCGCGAACGAAGTTCGCGGGAATGGTGGATGACGTTGTATCCGTCGATATAGTAATGATTTACCATGTGGGGATGGCGCATTCCTTCGGACGCGTCTGGACGGCAGTTGCCGAATCACGTTTCGGCGCGGTAGACTCTCTGGACTCTGGGTCCGATTCCGGTGAGCACATCGTAAGGGATCGTCTCAGCCCACTGCGCGAATTCGGCGATAGTAATTTCAGATCCGCCCGCCGCACCAAGCAGGGTGACTTCGTCCCCCTCGGCAACGCCGTTGACATTGGATACATCGATGACGATCTGATCCATGCTGACCATGCCGGTGACCGAACAGCGCATTCCGCGCACCAGGACCATCCCGCGGTTCGAAAGTCTTAGGCTGTAACCGTCGGCATATCCGACGGGAATAAGGGCCGTCTTCCGGGGGGATGGCGACTTGTAGGAGCGGCGATAACCGATGTTCGCGCCGCCAGGCAGGCTGCGGACGGATACGATTCTGGAGGTCCATCGAACGACCGTATGCAGATGGATTTTCTCCGGAGGATCTTCGGAGGGCCAGACGCCGTACGTCATGATGCCTGGGCGAACCATGGTGAAGTGGCTATTCGGATAATTGACTATCGCCGCGCTATTTGCCGTGTGTTCCATTTCGTAAGGGATTCCGGTCTTGTCGAGATCTTTGAGAAGTTGGCGAAAGGTCCGGATCTGGTTGGCCGTGAATGAATTGTTCGGAGTCTCGGCCGTAGGAAAATGGGTGAGAAGGCCTTCCACATCAATGTTGGAGATTCGCGTGAGCGACACCAGATCTTCGAGGGTGCGCTCTGGCATGAAGCCTTGCCGTCCCATGCCGGTATCGATTTCGCAGTGGACCACCGCGACTTTCTTCTGTTTGCGCGCGACTTCTCCCAAGCGTTCGCCCGTCTCGGCATCGCCGATGGTCAAGCGAAGGTCGAGGCGAACGGCTTCGCTCAACGCGCTGACCGGCGGTTGCATGAGGACTAGAATGGGGGCGTCGATGCTGGCTTCGCGCAGGGCGGCGCCTTCGCCAACGGTGGCCACGCCCAGCATGGCGGCGCCTTCTTCCAGGGCTTGGCGGGCAATCGGCTCGACGCCGAGGCCGTAAGCGTTTGCCTTTACGACGGCCAGGATTTTACATTGCTCCGGCAGAAAGCGGCGTACGACACCAAGATTGTGGGCGTATGCGCCAAGGTCGACGGCGAGTGTGGAAGAAACCAGATCGCTCACGATTCGGCACCGAGGCGAAGGGATTTCCAGTTGGCGACCGCAAATTGGACGCCCGATCCGGCCGTGTACAAGGCAACAAGTATGATGGCCCATCTTGAGGCCAAGCCCACATAACCCATGCAAGCGTCAGCCCAAGCGAAAGAGCGGTCCATTAAGTAGCGTCCAGCGACGTAGAGCAGGAGGAATGTGCACACATACGTAATCTGAAAAATCGTCTTCATCTTACCCCACCAGTTCGCGGCGATTACGGTTCCGTCAGAGGCGGCGAGCGAACGCGCCCCGGTCACCAGGAACTCGCGCGCGAATACGGCCACGAGTGTCCACGCGGGAATGCGCAGTTCGGCGATAGCCATGCACATGATAAAGGCGGCAGCCATGAGGATCTTGTCGGCCAACGGGTCCATAAGTTTCCCGAAAGAGGTGACGAGGTTCCGCGACCGGGCGATTCGGCCGTCTAGATAGTCGGTGATGGATGCGGCGACGAACACGATGTACGCGAGGAGAAGGGCGGCGGTGTTGTCGACAGACATGAGGGCCACGAAAACAGGGACCAATACGAGGCGGGCTATAGTCAGGCGATTCGGCAAGTTCATTGTGAATGAGTTCCATTCGTCGTTGTGCCGGGATAGCTCTCCGGGGGTGGTGTTGCAGAGGGGCGAGCAGGGATCATAGCAGACGGGAGCGGCCCGTGCATGTATGGAACTCTCCGTATGGAGCCTCCCTGGTCGAACGACTCGGCTGGAATGGGGCTCCTACCGGGGAAGGGCGGTGCTTGGGACGCGCGTCTCTCGCGTTTCCGCTTGGGCCGCGGAATCTGGTTGGGCATCGGGCTGGAACACTATGGCATAGGTGATCCAGCCCAGGATGACAATGCCGCACACGCCGGCCCAAGCCGCGAGCTCTTTGAACCACGCGGCGTTCGTCGCGGAGGTGGCAAGGCGTTGGAAACGGGATTCGGGGGCCGCGCACTGTTGGATAATGGCGAGGTACTTGTCGCTGTCAATATCCAGGAAATTACAGTATGTCCGAAGGAAACCCGCGGCGAAACAGGCTTCAGGAAACGCGCCTGTATCCCCCCTCTCGAAAGCGTCGATGGCATCGAAAGGGATGCGCAACTTCCGATAAACATCTTCCACACTCAGCCCCAATTCTTCGCGCCGCTCGCGCAGGCGTTCCCCAGGAAATGCGGATGAGTTCATGTTCCCTCGCCGTTGTTGTGCGCGACCTCAACAAGTATCTCGCGCGCCTTGCTCCCGACATGCGGGCCCACGATCCCCTTCATTTCCATCATGTCGATAAGCCGGGCCGCCCTAGTATAACCGACCCGTAGCCTCCGTTGCACCATGGAAATCGAGGCCTGTCCAGTTTCGACTACGACGTTGATCGCGTCATCGAGAAGTTCGTCTCCTTCGTCCATCATATCGTCGATGCCACCCTGCTGTTTGCCGAATTTCTCAATCTCGTCGCGGTATTGCGGTGGCGCCTGAGTCTTGAGATAAGCGATGAGGTCATTCATTTCCTCATCGCTTACGAAAGCGCCCTGCACACGGGTTGGCTTACTCTGGCCAGCAGGCAAATACAGCAGGTCCCCGCGGCCAATCAGCCGTTCCGCGCCAATTTCATCCAAGATGCACCGTGAGTCCACACGGGACGAGACCTGGAAAGAAATACGCGCCGGAAAATTCGCTTTGATGACTCCCGTCAACACGTCAACCGAGGGACGCTGCGTAGCGATTATCAAATGGATGCCCACAGCGCGGGCAAGTTGGGCCAAGCGGGCTATGGCGTCTTCCACTTCGGCGCGCGCCAGCATCATGAGGTCGGCCAACTCGTCTATAATGCAAACGATGTAGGGGAGCTTTCGGATGACCTCGAGGCTCTCGACATCGGCCTCTTCCGCATCGCCTTCCACTTCGATTTCGCCGTTGTCCACGCTTTCGTTGTAAACCTCGATGTTGCGAACGCGCAAATGTGCGAAGAGACGGTAGCGCTCTTCCATTTCGTTGATGAGCCAGTTCAAAGATGTCGCGGCCTTCTTTGGATCGATCACGACGGGCGTAATCAAGTGAGGGACTTCGTTGAAGATGGAAAGCTCGACCATTTTAGGGTCGATGAGCATGAGTTGCAGTTCGTCGGGGGTCTTGGTGAAGAGAAGGCTCGCAAGGATGGTCTTCACACAGACGGTTTTGCCCGCGCCCGTGGCTCCCGCGACGAGGCAATGAGGCATGGACGCAAGGTCGACCGCGACGATTCCACCGGCGATGTCTTTACCAAGCGCCAGCGGGAGCGCCCCCTTTTCGCGCTTGAACGTACGGGACTCCAACAGGTCGCGGATGACCACGTCTTCACGCTGATCGTTGGGCACTTCGATACCCACTTTTCCCTTGCCGGGAATAGGCGCTTCGACGCGTACGCGGTACGCCTTCAGGGCAAGCGCCAAGTCGTCGGCGAGCGCCATGAAACGGCTGACCTTCACGCCGGGCGAGGGTTCGATCTCGAAGCGTGTGATGGTTGGACCGCGCGTGATATCGGTCACGCGCGCCTCAATGCCAAAGGTCTGGAGGGTCTCCTCGAGCAGGACCCCTGTTTGCCGCAGGGCCTCGGCCGAATCGTCCCCCAAGTCCAGCAGTTCCGCCTTCTCCAACAGGTGGAAGGAAGGCTTCTTGTAGCGCTTGGGATAAACGTAGTCGTCCGGCAGCTCCTCAGCCACCTTGGTCTTGCGGCGCAGGCTGGACTTCTTCGGCTTCTTTGGAAGAACTGGCGCGGGTTCCGCCTCCAAGGGGCTTGGCGTTAGAATAGGCTCATCCAACTCGATCTCCGGAAGATCCTCTTCGAAGGAATCTTCAGGGATGAATTCCGGCACGGGATCTTCGATGACTGGTTCCACGGCTTCCGCCACAACTTCGGGTACCTCGTCAAAGGGCAACTCCGGAGATGCGTCGGGAGGAGAGACTCGAATGCGGCTGAGGTCGCTCGAATCGACGACTGCGGGTTTCGCGGTTCGTTTCAGCGAGGAGAGCTTCGCGCCGAGCCGCTCGGACAACCCAGGAGCGAATTCTCGTTCCTTCGGAGCGGCGTGCGACTGCGCGCCGGCCTTGCGGTCGAGCGCCACGGTCGAGCTCCATGCGTTCCATTGCGTGGAGAGCTTTCCGCCCATATGCCACAGGGAGCGAACCGTCAAGACCAGTATTGAGATCGCGCCGTAGGCCATCTTGATAAAAAGAAATTCCGTGGCGAGGAGAATGCCGATGACGCCAAGCGTGATGAAAATGACGTTGGCTCCGACGAGGCCAAAGATAGGTTCGACAATTCGCACGGCGAACGCGCCTATGGGGCCGCCGGGCATACTGTCGTATGCCTCGGTCGCTGTATCGATATGCAGCAAGCCCGCAACCGATCCGGTCAGTATAAGGAATCCCGCGAGACGGGTGGGCAACCTGTCGAGCGGCCGGTGGCGGAGGAGCATCGACGCCCAGATGAAGGTCATGACGTACATGACGTGGGCCGCTTTGCCTAGGAGCACACAAAGAATACCGGCGATGACGGCACCGACCTTGCCCAAAGCGTTGGGCACTTGGCCGATTTGGGTTAGATTGCGCGAGTCGTCGCCTTGATAGCCGTCGGTGGCCAGCGCGAAAAAGAGGACCGCGGTGGCAGCGAACAATAGCACCGCCAGAATCTCGAATTTGCGGCCTATCGACTGTTGGACGGCTTCACTCATCCTTGAAGCTCCAATAGTTGAGCGAAGAAGATTCTAGTTTTGTCAAGAATTGATAACCCCGCATCTGCGCGGTATATACCGGATTAGACGGATCTGACTACAAAATGTGGGGTCTAATAAACATGCGACCCCTATGTATTGCGTCGTAAGTTAAGCATATTAAGAAAGATTTGTCAATACTTTATTACTGGATTCGTCGAATTTTCTTGATAGCACCATCCCCGTGCCGGGGGCAAATTGTGAAAGTAACACGGTTCAGGTTAGGGGGGATCATCTGAATGTTGGACCACCGCCTCGGCGGTCCAACATTCGTACTTTTGAACAACAAGAAGCTATGAGGTCACAAGTGCTTCTTAGGAGCATCATCCCCGCCGGGCGGAGGAAGTTCCAACGAGAAACCTTTTGACAAGCATACAATCACCTGGACGCTCTGAAACCTAGTCGGCGTCCGCCACAGAAGAATACAGCCGGGCTGGAGCGAGGTAACTCGCGTGGCGCTGGGGGCGGGTCACGGTTTGGGGCTTCGTTCCTCTAGCGTGAATCCCCGCTTCAGGTTGATCGTGTAGGCGTTGTGTAGAAGCCGATCTAAAGTAGCCGCGAGGCCGGAATCGTTGGTCGCGTTCTGCAAGTGTTTGATGGATGCCCTGCTAAGGGTAACGAGGCGCGTTGTCTCTATGGCTACCGCGGAGACCCTCCGTGGCGCGTCGCTGGTACGCAACGTTTCGCTTAGAAGCCCTCCCGCTTTGACAGGGGCAACGGTACGGCCTTCGTCGACGATCGCAACTCTGCAGGAAAGAACCACATGCAATTCGCCGCTCTTGTCGCCTTGCTTAAATATGGGCTCGCCAGTTTCATGTTTCGACGTCATGCCCGACGCGAGAATCTCGGCAACTTTCTCCGAATTCAATCCGCAAAACAAATTTGTCCGGCGTCGATGCCGCCCACATCGCCCCGCAAGACTTTGCGTTCTTCTTCGACCGGATCAGGGCGCGTGAAAGCGTCGGCCGCGCTTTCGATGGAGCCTCCTCAATCGGCGCCATGTCGAATGTCTTCACAACGCCCTTTCCCGGTGCTAGTTCTTCGGCGAAACCCTCAGTCGCAATGGGCTCGGGCGGAAATGATCCGCGGCCGGCAGAGTCCATCTCCTGCGTACCCCCGCGTCCCTCTCCTTCCGAGCCGAGGAGCTCCTCGATAACCTTCTTGTAATGGCTGCACGCGCAGAGAATGGGCTTGATACGTAATTCTGGGCACAACTCCCGAATCTTCTTCCGCACCTCCATATTCAGTGGATCCACCATTTCCACCGTGAGATTTTTTCCAAGCTTGTAAATGGGTATGACGTAATGTTCAACGCATACCTCCATCGGGATACATTGAAACAAGTCGCGGTCGAGGAGGTATTCAAGCAGATTAAGGTGAGGGATATTGCACAGCTTGACCAGAAAGCTTGTTAACGACTTCTCAGCAAAGCACCCTCTATCAACGAGAATCTGGCCCAAGAACCCCCTCTCTTCGCTTGAACATCAAGCGCTTCTTGCATCTGCCGTGGTGCGATGCTGCTCTCGTCCACAAGCAGATGAGCGAGACCCTTTGGGGCCTCGCCGACCATGGGGTCCGTTGGCCCGCGAAGTCACCGATCGGATTCAGGTGATTCGTCAGCGCGCCCACCACTCCGCCGACTCGCTACCGATGTCGAAGAGTTTCGGAGATCGGCTTGCGCTTGGAGGTCCGTTCCGGGGCCTTCATGCGTAAGCCCCTCTTCGCGATGTTCTGCCTGTGCCGAGGCCATTCTCGGTTTCCTGCCTAGGTAGCTGCTCACATCCTTAAGCGACACACGACTACTAAATCTCGTGTTGGTTAGAAAATCAAGCGCATTATATTGAATGCGTGGATTGACTTCCCACACGGTGCCCGAGGACGTCTAGCTGTCGAGAAAGCAACTCCCGGAGCGTCGGCCCCGGACGCGTGATGCTCTCTCGGTTGAACCAGTAATGGACATCGATGAACACCAAGGAGTTATCAATTACTGTTTATTGCTGGTTCGATTTTCCTCTTCTAATTTCCCGCGTGGCGGGTCCTAACTCTCCATGACAGAAAGCATGGACGCCATAAGCTGTAAACTTGAACGCCAGGACGACAATCGCGATGATGGGGACGCAGGGCCATGTCGCGGAAGAACGCTACGGGATTGATCGCCATTAACTGAAGGGGAATGCAATGACGGGTTGCCGTAGGTTGACTTGGGGAGCAGTTCTTCTTGCGGCCTGTCTATCGGGTTGCGGCGAACCGCCGCCGGGTCTGGGGGGGAAGCCGCGAGAGCCTCAAGAAATCCCCGACCCACTCGAGGACTCCCTCGTCAACCCTTCGTTTATTTTCGAACCCTTCCCAGAGGACAACCCAGAGGCCGCCGATGAGAATACGACGCTGCTCCGGTATGTCATAGACGAGCCCACATCGCTTAATCCTATCTTCCCGAATTCCTGGGCTGATGGCTATATTCGCGAAGTGCTATTCGATACCCTGACGCTCCGCGACAAGGACACGACGCTCTATTGGAATCCCGACCGGGTCGTCGATGTCGAAGAGTCCGAAGATCGCTTGACGACGACTATCCACCTGCGGCCCGGCCTCACCTGGCACGATGGCCACCCGTGGAGCGCCCACGATGTCCAGTTCACCTGGGAAGTGCTCATCGACAACCGGGTGCCGGCGGTGTCCTACAAAATCACGGCGGGCCAGATCGCGGAGGTGAAGGCCCTTGATGACGTCACGGTGCGCTTCGTCCACAAGATCGCGAGCCCGACTTATATGCTGAACATGAGTTTTCACATTATACCCAAGCATATCCTGGGAAACCCCGAGGAGCGCGAGAAGGACCCCTCGCTCAAGAATGGCGAATACTACAACCGTTTCAATCGCGTGGCGCCGGTCGGCAGCGGGCCGTTCCGTTTTGTCGAATGGATCTCGAACGACCGTGTCGTTCTCGAGCGCTGGGATGATTACCCCTTCGCGAAGCCCCACTTCAAGCGGCAAATCATGAAGCTTCAGCAGGACCGAAACGTAGCCCTGCTGCTCTTTAGAAAGGGGCAACTAGACGACATTTGGCTGACCGTGCAGCAGTTCGCTTTCCAAACGAACGACGACAAATTCAAGCAGGCGGGGGTCAAGGCGTATGGCGTCCGCCGGATGTTCGCCTTCATCGGCTGGAACATGGACGGAAGCAACCCGTTCTTCACCGACCGCCGCGTTCGCCGCGCCATGGCCCACGCCTACGACCGCAACCGGGTCCTTCGCGACGTATCGCATAACCTGTACTTGCCGTCTAATGGGATTTTCGATTCGGAACATTGGGCGCACAATCCCGATGTTGAACTCATCGAGTTCGACCTCGACCGCGCGGCCCAGTTGTTGGACGAAGCCGGTTGGACCGTCAACCCAGACGACGGGTTGCGCTACAAGACCATCGACGGCAAGCCAGTAAAATTCGAATTCACCATATCCTTCCCTCTAACTTTCGCCGATGCGGTGCGGATGGGGGAAATTTATCGTGCGGACCTGCTCCGGATCGGGGTCTCTTTCAAGAACCGAAACATCGAGAACGCCACGTTCTCCTCGAAACTGCTCGACCACGACTTCCAGGCCTTTGTGGCCACGAACGGGTTCTCGATCGATCCCGACTACTGGCGCAACACGTTCCACACGGATCAGTACGCGAATGGCCGGAACTACATGGCCTACTCGAGCAAACGCGTAGACGAACTCTTCGAGCTTGAGGTGAGTGAGTTCGACCGCGACAAGCGCGCCGTCTATTTCCGCGAGCTACAAGCGCAAATCTACGAAGACCAGCCGTTGATGTTCATGTGGAACTACACGCTGACCCATGCGTTCAGCAAACGAATGCGCGGCGTCACCCTCTCCCCGTCAGGCGTTTACGGCTTCTATCCAGGGCAGATCGGGTGGTGGGCAGCGAAGGAGCCCTGATGTCGTTACTCGCGCGGGCGAAACGATGTTATATGAGTGTCTCATGGTCCATTAACTTGTAGAGGATAGCAGACAATGGCCGCACTGACCGAGCTGAATCCCGTAACCCAGGCTTTCTTGGCGACGCTGTTTACCTGGGGTGTCACGGCCCTGGGAGCGGCGCTGGTCTTCTTTGCGAAGATGACGAACCAGAAGCTTCTCGACGGCATGCTCGGAGCGGCCGCGGGCGTTATGATCGCGGCCAGTTATTGGTCGCTCCTGGCGCCGGCTATCGAGATGGGAGAAGCGTCGGGCGGCATCCCGTGGCTCCCTGCCGCTACGGGCTTCCTGGCTGGCGGCGCCTTTCTTTGGATGACCGACAAGATCCTTCCCCACCTTCACCCCGGCTTCAAGATCGAAGAGGCCGAGGGTATTCAGACTTCCTGGCGCCGGTCGACCCTCCTAGTCCTCGCCATCACGCTCCACAATATTCCTGAGGGCCTCGCGATTGGGGTCGCTTTTGGCGCTGTTGCCGCGGGTTTTCCCGGCGCCACGCTCGGGGCGGCGGTCGCGCTGGCCCTGGGAATCGGGATCCAGAACTTTCCCGAGGGAACTGCCGTCGCCATGCCGTTGCGTCGGGAGGGGATGGGACGGTTCAAAGCTTTCATGTACGGACAGGCCTCGGGCGTAGTCGAACCCATGGCAGCAGTCGTGGGCGCCGGATTGGTTTTGCTCATGCAGCCCATCCTGCCCTACGCCCTCGCCTTCGCGGCGGGCGCGATGATCTTCGTCGTGGCCGAAGAACTCATCCCCGAATCGCAAAAGGAAGGCGACACTGACGTGCCGACCATCGGCTTGATGTGCGGGTTCACGATCATGATGGTACTCGATGTCGCGCTCGGGTAAGCCAGGCCGCTGCGCACGATTCCACTTCGATGGGAAAATGTGCGTCCGGATCTCGTCGATGTTTGCTGCGCTTTAACAGACACCGAGAAGAATCCCCTGTTTGGCCTGGGGTCTTCCTTCGCGCAGTCTATTGGTGTTGCCGATCTTTTGCCGCGTCCCAGTTGATATCGACGTATTGCGGGTAAACTTTCGGAAGCCACTTCCTCATATTATCTTTTGTATCCACGTACTTCGGATCGGAAGCCAAATTCTTCCACGATTCAGGGTCGGCGGCGATGTCGTACAATTCTTCCGAACCGTCTTCATAGTGAATGTAGTGATGCCGCTCGGTCCGGATGGCGTGGCTAAGTCGGTGTGTGACGATAGCCGGATACGGCCATTCCGCCTGCGGATTACGCACCAGCGGCGCGAGGCTTCGGCCGTCGAGGCCGTCCCGCGAAGGCAACCCGGCCAGTTCGACGAGAGTCGGATACAGGTCTATCAGGCCAACCGTGCGTTTGCTGAGTGTATTCGGTGTCGAAATACCCGGTGCGCGAATAATCAACGGCGTACGCGTTGCTTCCGGCCACAGGGTGAGCTTCGAGATATGATTCTTTTCTCCGAGATGAAAACCATGGTCGCCCCACAAGACTACAATCGTATTTTCGCTGTACCTGCTTTTCTCCAGCGCATCCAAGATCACGCCCACGCACGCATCGGCAAAGGAAGAGGCCGCCAAGTAGCCCTGCACCGCCTTCTTCCATTCTCCGTGCTCCTTGATCACACTGAAAGCCTGCCCTCCCGCAGAACCTGCCATCCTCCGGCCTGCTGGCGGGACGTCGTCTAGATCGTTCTCGAGGTATGGCGGCAATTGGATGTCTTCGAGCGGGTGCATGTCGAAGTACTTCTTCGGTGCGTACCAATGCATATGCGGTCGAAATATCCCGGCAGCTAGAAAGAAAGGTTTGTCGTGCTCGCTCTCCAAGAATTCCGCAGCCCCCACAGCGGTCTGCCAGTCATACGTCTCTTCTTCGGGTATATCGAGCGGCACCCAATCGGCGTAAGAGTTATAGTAGGGGTTCGTGAACTTTCCGCTCATGCCGTGTTGCAGGCGTTTTTCCTCGGGCGGAAAAGGAGTCCCCGATCTCTTGGAGTATTGGTGGTCCCAGGATTCCACATCGGAGAATAGACCGTCCGCATGGTGGAATATTTTTCCGCCCGTCCAGGCCATGTACCCATGTTGCCGGAAATACTGCGGAATCGTTACCCAGTCCTTGTACTCGGGAATTTCACGGAACCACGATGTTTTGCCCTTGCTGTCCGGATCGTACATGCTTCCGTTGGCGTGGATGCGGGTCGTCGAGGGCCTCAAGCCAGTCATGATCGCAACGCGGGAAGGATTGCACAGAGGCGCGGCGCAATAGGCCTGCTCGAAAAGAACGCCGGCCTTGGCAAGCCGATCTATATTGGGAGTCTTGGCCTGAGGGTTCCCGCCCAGCACGCCGATCCAGTCGTTCAGGTCATCGACAGCCAAGAACAAGACATTTGGCTTAGCGGGGGAAGCCGCATTGTCCTGAGCCGTCGCAATGAGGGAGCAACAGAAAGTAATGAGTAGCATTCGTAGGGTTCTCATTTTCATGCTCTTCCTTTCATTCGGGCACGATTCGAACCGGCAGGTTTCTCACGATCTTAACACTTGAACAACATCGTCTAAACCGATAATTCCCCTATGGGACGCTCGTGATCGGCGCGGGTGTATTATTCACCAGTGTAGAGACACACAGAGACGAGATCAAAACGAAGTATACCGTCATGGCCG
>PVBE010070709.1_pt1 | contig 14518 bp, 13 predicted proteins | sample 1631181 | NCBI WGS metagenome assembly PVBE01 (sample SAMN08397723, study PRJNA350692) | Marine metagenome, whole genome shotgun sequencing project. | isolation source: water | place: Pacific Ocean | collected 2012-04
GCCTGGAAGAGCAGTGCGCAACGCAATTGACGATCTCGTTGCGGCTGAACGCGAAGGTCGCCTTAACCAGGACGAGACCAACTACACGGTACGGAGGATGAAGCAGTTGGGACTCGCCGAACAGGGTCGATCGGAGGCGGCTCGGTGACCGTAATGGCGTCGTGAACTCCGACGCTCTCAAGGCTGTATCCCGACGCCTCCGACGTCGGATCCTGGAAACATCCCACGTGGCCGGGATCCCCCATCTGGGCTCGTGCCTGTCATGCATAGACCTTCTGGTCTATCTGTACTGGAACATCCTCGACATTGGCGCTGCCCGACCCGACGCCCCTGATCGTGACCGGTTCGTCCTCAGCAAAGGGCATGCGGCGCCCGCTTTGTTCCAGGTCCTTGCCGAACGGGGCTTCTACCCGAAGGAGCGCCTCGCGTCGTTTGGCGTGAACGGAAGCGTGTTTCACGAACATCCACCCGCACCCGGTTACCTCCCGGGCGTGGAGGCTGCCACCGGTTCGCTGGGCCACGGTATGCCCATGGCACTTGGCATGGCGCTCGCAGCCAGAATGACAGGAATGTCTTACCGCAGCTACGCGTTGATCAGCGACGGTGAGTGCAACGAGGGGGCCATCTGGGAGGCAGCCATGCTCGCCGCTGCTCAGGAGGTCGACAATCTGTGCGTGATCGTCGACTTCAACGGTTGGCAGGCAACGGGACGCAGTCGGGAGGTGATGCAACTCGATCCCATGGAGGACAAATGGAAGGCATTCGGCTGGCATGTGGAAACGATCGATGGTCACGACTTCAGCGCCATGCCTGAAGCGTTCCGGGCGTGCGCCACCACACGCGGAAAACCGAGTGTGGTCATCGCCCACACGGTCAAGGGCAAGGGCGTGTCGTTCATGGAGGACGACAACAACTGGCACTACCGGACACCAGACAACGATGAACTCCGTCTGGCGCTTCAGGAGTTGCAGGATCGCCGATGAGGAACGCCTTCGCTCGTGAGATATCAAACCTGGTGGTTGAGCGCCAGGACCTCGTCCTGCTCACGGGGGACATCGGCAACAAGCTGTTCGATGAATTCAAGGAACTCGCACCTGGGAGGTTCCTGAACTGCGGTGTTGCCGAATCAAACATGATTAGCGTGGCGGCCGGTATGGCGCTGAGCGGACTCAGGCCCGTCGTGTACACCATCGCGCCGTTCACGACTGTTCGAGTACTGGAGCAGTTACGGGTGGGCGTTTGCTACCACGAGGCCCCGGTTGTGATCGTGGGAACCGGGTCGGGGCTCTCGTATGCCGAACTCGGTCCGACCCACCACTCCCTCGAGGACATAGCGATCACCCGTTGCCTTCCCGGACTGAACGTGCTGGCTCCAGCCGACAGCCATGAACTCGTAGCCTTCTTGCGTGAGGCGCTGGAGAGCCCTAATCCCACCTACATGCGCATCGGGAAGAAGGGGGAGCCGGCACTCCATCCTGTGGGTGCCAGCCTCAGGATCGGAACTGCCCAGATACTGAGAGATGGCGATGAGCTCGCGATCCTATGCATTGGACCGATCACGGCCGAAGCGTTGTCGGCTGCAGAATCGATTGCGGCCGATGGTCCGCGTGTCACGGTCATCAGCATGGGCAGCGTGAAGCCGCTCGACATCGACTTCCTGGACGGGTTGGCCAAACGATGTCGGCGTTGGATCACGCTGGAGGAGCACGGGGCGATTGGCGGACTGGGGAGCACCGTTCTGGAATGGCTATCAAATACCCGACATGTCGTGCAGTTGACACGGATGGCCGTTCCAGATTCCTTCATTCATGAGGTTGGTGATCAAGCCTTCGTGCGCTCGGTCCTCGGTTTGGACGCACAATCGATACAGGTCGCCATCAGGGAAGCCCTTGAATGAACCGGACACCCCTTATTGGACTCGACTTCGACAACACGCTGATCAGTTATGACCAGTTGTTTTTTGCCTGTGCATTGGAAGACGGCTTGATTCCAGCATCGTTGAGTGCAGACAAGATGGCAGTGCGCGACCATCTGCGACAGAGCGGTCGTGAGGACGTGTGGACCCGCCTGCAGGGAGAGGTGTACGGGGTGCGGATCATGGAGGCGCCGGTCTTCGCCGGCGCGTTCGAAGCACTGGCGGCGTTGCAACGGGACGGCTTTTCCATGTGCCTTGTGAGCCACAAGACCCGTGTTCCCTATCTCGGCGAAGGCCACGACCTACGTCTGGCTGCCAGCAACTGGTTGGAGGGACACGGCTTCTTTGATGAACAGGGACTGGGGTGGACTCCTGACCAGGTGTTCTTTGAGTCGACCAAGGCCGAGAAGGTGGCGCGTATAGCGTCGCTCGGCTGTACCCACTTCGTCGACGATCTGTCTGAGGTTTTGGAGATGCTCCCGGACACGATCATCAGGGTCCTCTTCTCTCCATCCGGTCGGCCTGACATAGGAGGCGACTGGCTGGTGCTGCGGGAGTGGACCCAGCTGCCGGAACTCCTGCGTTGAAGGTCGGCGAGGTTGAAGCGGGCGTTCGGAGGTTCCTGACAGATAATGGCCTTGCCGATGCCACGCTACGACTCGTCCAGACAGGTCGTAACAATAGGGTCTGGGTCATAGAGAGCTCTCGGGGGCATAGTGTCCTCAAGAAGTACAGACGGTCGGCGGCGGACGTGCGGGACAGGCTCGCAACGGAGTACAGGTTTCTGGAACTGCTGAATGCCAACGGAATTGAGCATGTTCCTGAGCCGATCGCCTACGACGGGGACCTGAACATGGCTCTCTACTCGTTTCTTCTCGGTACACCGATCGGGGAGGTCACCCGGGACCACATCTGCCAGTCAGTCGAGTTCGTTCTACGGGTTGACGGGTTGCGAGCCCACCCTTCTGCGCTGGCCATTCCCGCTGCCTCTGAGGCCTGCTTCAGTATTCGGGATCATCTGGACAGTGTCAGAGTCCGCGCGGAGCAGCTCGTTACCCTGAGCATCGAATCGCCGCTACACGAAGAAGTTAGAAGACTTGCAAGGTCAGGGCTTCTCCCGGCCTTAGGTCGCATCAATGCGACGGTTATGGCTGGAATCGACCACGATGACCTGGATAGGCCGCTCACCGATGGAGACCGCATCCTGTCACCTTCTGACTTCGGATTTCACAACGCGCTGGAGTCTGAGGGGGTGCTGAAATTCCTTGATTTCGAGTATGCGGGCTGGGACGACCCGGCCAAGCTCATCTGCGACTTCGTCTGCCAGCCGGACCTCCCGCTTGATCTAGAGCTAGGCCAATTCTTCATGCGGCGATTGTGCATGGCTATTGACTCGGAGAGAGTCGCCGAGCGGGTTGAGTTGTTGCTCCCGCTTCACCGACTCAAGTGGTGCTGTATCCTGCTTAATGGATTCCGGGGAATGGAGTGGTCAGAGCCCTCCTCCACGGGGATGGTGGAGGTCGATGTGTTGCGATCACAGTTGCTCAAGGCTTCCGCGTACTTCGATGAACATCTGGCACGATCCTGATGGCTTACACGGATTTCATGTCGGTGCTCCACATGAGTACGAAACGCGACTACCTGTCGCGGGTCAATGACACCAACTACCCCAAGGCAAAGGCCGCCGAACTGGCGAGGCAGTGGGGACACGACTACTGGGATGGTGACCGGCGGATCAACTATGGCGGCTACCGCTACCTAGAGGGACGCTGGGAACAGGTGGCTCGAGCGATAACGGATCACTACGAACTCCCCGACTCTCCCAGGATTCTCGACATCGGCTGTGGCAAGGGTTATCTGCTGTTCGACTTCCTGAAGGTGATCCCGGACGCACGCATCTCCGGTATTGACATCTCCGAATACGCCATCACGCATGCCAAGCCGGAGATTCGAGACCGGCTTCAGATCGGAAATGCTACGGATCTTCCATGGGACGACAACACCTTCGATCTGGTGCTCTCAATCAACACGTTCCACAACCTCTACAATTTCGAACTCGAACGTGCCCTGAGGGAGATGGAACGAGTAGGAAAGGAACACAAGTACCTCTGTGTCGAGTCGTATCGGACCGAAGCAGAAAAGGTGAATTTGCTCTACTGGCAGGTGACCTGCGAGACCTTCTGCACGCCTGAAGAATGGGACTGGTGGTTCAAGGCGACCGGGTATTCTGGCGACCATTCGTTCATCTATTTTGAGTAGCACACCCATGCCGAAACTGCCGAGAACTACAAAGGCTGCAATTTTGGTCAAGCTCGGCCGGCCGTTAGTGGTTGCTGAAGTTGAACTACCCGAGGTGCTTGGCGTCGGACAGGTGCTGGTAAATGTGCATTACAGCGGCATCTGTGGATCGCAACTAGGTGAAATCGACGGGATTAAGGGCGAGGACCGGTTCCTTCCCCATCTGCTCGGTCACGAGGGATCTGGGACTGTGCTCGCAGTTGGTCCTGGTGTTCGCCACCTGGAACCTGGCAACACCGTCGTCCTCCACTGGCGCAAGGGCTCTGGTATCGAATCGGAGACCCCCATCTATCAGTGGAAAGGCCGGAAACTCAACGCCGGTTGGGTGACCACGTTCAACGAGTACGCCGTTGTTTCGGAGAACCGCTGCACACTTCTTCCATCGAATAGTGACCTTCAGGTGGCAACGTTGTTAGGTTGCGCGGTAACCACTGGTTTCGGAGTTGTCGAAAACAACGCTCAACTTAGGATCGGTGAATCCATCGTGGTGTTGGGGGTTGGTGGCGTTGGACTGAACGTGGTTCAGGCCGCATCGTTGGTGTCGGCCTACCCAGTCATTGCTGTTGACCTCTTTGACAACCGATTGGATCTCGCTCGACAAGTAGGAGCGACCCACCTCATCAACTCAAGTAATGCTGACCTGCAGCAGGAGATTCGGGCTATTTTGGGTACATGGGGGGCTGACGTCGTCGTTGACACCACTGGACTGCCAGAGATGGTTCAACTAGGTCTCGCCAGTACGAAGCCGCAGGGCCGAGTGGTGATGGTGGGGGTCCCCGTGGCAGGTAGCCAAGTTGGGTTGTTCTCGCTTCCCCTCCACTTCGGGAAGAAACTAAGTGGCTCTCACGGTGGAGACATTGACCCTCCCATCGACATCCCTCGTTACCACGACCTGTACCGGTCCGGTCGGATGGAACTTCAAAGTCTCATTACTAACACCTTCCCCATCGAGGAGATCAACGAGGCGATCGCAGCAATGCGATTCGGCGAAGTTAACGGACGCTGTCTAATCTCGTTCGACTAGTAAATGTCAAGGCACCCCTGGTTGGCATGCCGGGCAGTCCTTTGCTAACCAACCGATCTGAGGTAGTTTGAGAATATTGAATCTCTAGTATTCGCAAGGGATATTCATAGAGAAAGACTTAAGATCAAATGAAGACGCAGAGTGTAGAACTAAATAAGCTACATATAGCGGACCGATTGGGATTCTCCGACTTTGACCATTGTTTAACTTTCCCGAAGTTCATTGAAGTAGAGACGATTAGAGCATGTAATGCCAAATGCACATTTTGCTCCGTCTATAACGGGAGTTTTGATGCACCACCCAAAAAGATGGCAGATAGTTTGTTAGAAAAGATAATTGATGAACTGCAAATGCCCGACGCAACCACATCCACCGTGTGTGCCTGTCGAGATGGGGAGCCCCTCTTGGATAGGAGAGTGGCTGGCTTTATCAAAGATTTAAAAGGTACAGGAATTCCAACAGTGACGTTAGTTACAAATGCTGAACTTCTAAATGAGAAGAAATCTAAGGAATTATTAAGTTCAGGACTTGATGAACTTATGATTTCGATCGATGGATATTCTGAAACAGTATATAGCAAGTTGCGTATCGGTCTGAATTTTGAAACCGTAATCAATAATACAGTGGCGTTTCTTAAATTGCGAAATAGTATGAACTCCGATCTCCGTGTCAGAATCCGTATGGTTGTAGTTGATGAAAACAAAGGCGAAGTAGAGCCATACTTGAACTTCTGGAATAGTAAAGTCAGTGATGGTGATCGGGTACAAGCCCTTCCTGCACATAGTTGGGGCAATGAGCTCTATATTGAGACCAAAGAATCAATAGCAATAATGAGACCGAAACCGTGTATCGCACCATTTAATATGTTCACAATTCATTACGATGGTGAAGTTACAATGTGCGGCCATGACTATAAACACAACCACGTGGTGGGCGATCTGAATTCTGAGACTATACGCGAGATATGGAAAGGTGAGAGATTTGAGGATATTCGAATCAAGCATCTTACTCCATGCAGAAGAGACGAAATCGAGCCGTGTAGAGGTTGTCAAATTTGGGACCGAGTTGAAGTAGTTGATTAGTACTGGTCTCCTTTTGGTAGTTGGAGCTTCGGGATTTATTGGCGAACATATCTTTCGAAACTCAAAACAATATTATTCGGAAGTGGTGGGAACCTATAATTCGAATCAGAGCAACGAAGCGTTGTTTCCGTTGGATTTATCTGAGTTCTACTCTGCTAAACTCCAATTCTTGGGAGCGAGAAACGAAACTCCTCAACATGCAATAGTTTGTTCTTGTATTTCCCAGATTGATCTGTGCCTACAAGATAGTCAACGCTCAGCTCTAATTAATGTGGAAAATACTATCCGCTTGATGGATCACCTTCATTGTCGAGGATTTAGAATTGGCTTTTTGTCAACCGACCAGGTGTTTTCTGATCGAGAACATCCGTACACTGAGTCGGACGTCCGATCGCCAATCAATCTCTATGGAATGCAAAAGAGTTTGGTGGAAAACTATATTATCGAAAATTATGATAATTACAGTATCTTTCGTCTGAGTAAAGTCGTGGCACCGTATCGACATAGAATGAACTTGTTCACCCAATGGGAAGAACTGATTAGGAATGATTCCGATATCGCTACAATTAGTGAACAAATTCTTTGTCCCACGTCAGTCGTAGATGTATCGCGAGTGATATTGGAGTCGTTAAACAATAATATTCATGGTATTGTCCATATATCGGCAGAACCGATCTCGCGTACAGAGATGGCTGAGAAATTCGTTAAAAGGTTCCCTGAGTATTCAGGTGATGTTCGAGAACGGAGACTTGAAGAATTTGATTTTCTAGATGCTCGCTCGATCCAAGTGGTGTTGGACAGCTCGATGATCCAATCTGAATTGAATACTTTCTTTCTTGATTCGGATCGTATTATTGATCAATACTTCAACGCCGCCCGAACTGGTTGATAGTTCAGGGGGTTTGGACTGGGTTGTAGTGAGAATAGTTGATGTAATTCATTAGAGCACTATATGGTATGAGGTTCACCGGCTAGGTGGTGTGGCAGGAGTCTTGCGTTGTGTTAACAGGTAGGAAGGATCGGTGAGCATGGCTAAAACAATCTTTGTGTCTGGCCATTTTAATATTCTTCATCCCGGCCATGTCCGGTTGCTCCGGTTTGCAAGAGAGCTCGGAGATCGCCTGGTGGTCGGTGTGCAGAGCGACCGTCTTGCAGGTGAGAATGCGCACGTTCCGGAAGAACTCCGCCTTGACGGTGTTCGCAGCAACATCTTTGTGACCGAGGCGCTACTGATTGACGAACCGATTGAAGTGGTCATAGGCCGACTGCGTCCTGATTGCGTTGTCAAGGGCAGAGAGCATGAACACCATCCGAACCCGGAGTTCCAGGCGCTGAACAAGTATGGCGGACAACTCGTTTTCAGTTCCGGAGATGCCGTGTTCTCATCGTTGGATCTGATCCGCATGGATCTGCTGGGCGAGAACCGGCGCATCAGTAACGTGCCGAACGACTATCTGGTTCGGCACGGGATCAAGACCAAGGACATCCTCGCGACGATCAGCGAGTTCCGGACGCTACGGGTATGTGTCATCGGTGACTTGATCGTCGATGAGTACATTACCTGCGACCCACTGGGCATGTCACAAGAGGACCCGACACTCGTCGTCACGCCCGTCGATACCCAGCGCTTCCTTGGAGGTTCCGGAATCGTTGCCGCTCACACGGCCGGTCTTGGTGCAGCCGTTCAGTTCCTTAGTGTGACTGGAGAGGACGACACACGCGACTACGCAGACGCGGAACTCCGCCGAACTGGTGTGGAGGCACATCTGTTCGGGGATGGAACTCGACCTACGACCAAGAAGCAACGATTTCGTGCTGACGGCACAACCCTGCTCCGTGTAAGCCACCTTCACCAAGCTTCGATTGACATACAGTTGCAGGAGCGGATTCTGGATCGATTCTGTGAAGCGGTCTCTGACTGTCAGTTAGTGATCTTTTCGGATTTCAACTATGGCTGCTTGCCGCAGACTCTGGTTGAGAAGCTTGTACTCCATGGTCGGTCCTCTGGCGTGATGATGGCCGCAGACAGTCAGAGTTCCTCCCAGATCGGAGATGTGAGTCGGTTCAAAGGGATGCACCTTCTGACTCCGACGGAGCATGAGGCACGCGTCTGTTTGCGTAACAACCAAGACGGCTTAGTCGTACTTGCCGACCAGCTGATGACCCGATCTAGGGCGAAAAACATCATTCTGAAGTTGGGCTCGGAAGGTGCCCTTCTCCACCTTGAGGGCGATAACGGTGGGCTGCATACCGACAGAATCCCCGGGCTGAACGTGTCACCACGCGACGTCACCGGTGCGGGAGATTCACTCTTGGTCGGTAGCGCTCTGGCGATGGCGGCAGGTGCGACAACCTGGGAGGCCGCCTACATCGGAACGATTGCGGCCGCGGTCCAACTTGACCGGGTCGGGAATATCCCACTTTCGGACACCGATTTGATTGATTGGCTGGCTTAGGACATGGGGCCCGTTCACAACGCCCTGTTGAGTGAGGAAGTCACCTGGGACGCACCCCGCCTGTTGGGAAGATTGCTGTTACGATGGACCGTACCGATATCAATGTGCCCGCTGACCTCGTGAGCTGAATCCGTGGCCTCAAAAAGAAACACTTTGGTTCTTGCCTACCCAAACCAAAGGTGGCACAAAGATGACTTCCAGACAAACTGGAATTTGAATCCTTCGACACTGTGTCTCTTGGCCGCCGTCGTTGATGAACTCGTGGATGTAGAGATTATTGACGCCCAATTTTATGATCTGTCGCTCGATGAGTTCGTCGACAGAGTTCAGACAATTAATCCAAAATATATTGGAATTTCAGTTCTGACTACTGAGTACAAAGAAACATTGCACCTTTCGGTTGCTGCAATAAAAGAACGTTTACAGGATGTAGTTATCATCGCGGGTGGAGTTCACGTCACGATTGAGCACATGGACGTTATGTCTGACCCGGCTATTGACTATGCCGTGATTGGTGATGGTGAGTACGTGTTGCGTGACCTCCTGGGGTACCTAGAGGGAGCCGGAGAGCTTCCTTCTACGGGACTTGCATTTCGTAACGAGAACCAGTTGGTTGTTCAAGAGCGAGCAGTGATCGCCGATCTGGATTCCCTGCCTATGCCGAAGTATGAACTGGTCCGAATGGAGGATTACATTTCTATCGCTCCACGCATCGGTCCAAACCGCCCTCCAGAAATGCCCTACGCTCGGTTGGTTGTTACTAGGGGGTGCCCTGTTGGTTGCTCGTTTTGTCAAGTTGAGGAAATCAGCGGTGGACCGGTCCGTTCTCCTTCAGTCAGCAAGGTTGTAGATGAGCTAATATTTCTCCGTGATAGTTATGGCATTCTATCATTCATGATCGATGATGATAATATCGTTATCAAAAAAGTGTTCTTCAAAAAGCTTTTACAAGAAATCATTGACCGTGATGTTGCATTGAGTTTTCACATACATGCATTCGCGATATTCAAACTCGATGACGAAATGTTAGATCTAATGGTCCGGGCTGGGTGTCGGGCGATCAACGTTGCAATTGAAAGCGGAAACCAGAGGGTGATGGATCAGGTTGTCCTTAAGCCGATAAATCTTGAGACCGTTCCGCCCTTGATCAAGAAGGTACGAGAAGCTGGGCTCTCAGTAATAGCCAATTTCATCATTGGCTTCCCTGGGGAGACGTGGGCAGAGATTCGAGAAACGATCTCATTTGCTGAGAACTGTGGCGCCGAATACTCAAAGTTTTTCGTCGCGGTTCCACTCAAGGGCACCAAGATGTGGGACATGGCGCTAGAAATGGGAACAATGTCTGCGCCATTCGGTGCGGCCCACCTGGACTGGCGATTCAGTCAGATCACCTCCAACGAATGGACAGCCGAGGACGTCTCAATTCTCCGGGCCTATGAGTGGGACCGGGTCAATTTCGCGACCGCGGAAAAGCGAAAGGCCGTAGCGACATTGTGGGGAGTGACTGAAGAGGAAATTCGGCAGATCAGGAAGAAGACTAGGGACGCAGTAATCGCCTCGATCATTACTTCCGGCGACGGCGATGGCCAAAATGGTGAACATGTCCCTAGTCCAGCGGAGAGGTGGAGTGACCCTGGAAGTGCCAGAACCGGGGAAATTCCAGTTCGTATAGGCGTCACGGATTGACACCTGTCTTCCTTCGGATGGATTTGACCTGCTTGTCCTAAAGCTACTCACATTGCGCTTCTGTCTTCACTTTGGTTGAAATTAACTTCGCAAACCTATGAATAGAGGATGATGAGAATGCAAAGGAAATCCGTCTAGTGGATACTCGCGGGAGCGAATCTGAGCGAATCGTGGCGGTTGTGCCGGTACTTCGCACTCTTGGGATGATGACATGGTGAAGGACCAGCCATGAGATTGCGCCTAGCCCCCACTGGCAGTGCCCGTCGCAAACTGCTCCGGTCAATGTTGTCGAGGTTTCCATTTATTGGCGAGTCCTGGTTGCTCCCCAGGGTAGTTGGTTACTTTGAAAAGGGACCGATGTGGCCGTGGTACCGAAGACTGTTTGCGAAACGGGAAGCGCGAAGGATTAACCGAGCGATCGACTCAGGGACAAAACATGTGTCTTTGGTCTATGACTGCGGAGTCTGTCCTCTGGCGTTTGGCGATTACCTGCAGTTCGTCATGATAATGAGATTCCTCGGTGAGCGCGGCGTGGGAGCGACTCTGTACGTACTCGATTCAGATATCTACCCTTCGTTCCGGTCCCGTATGAGTGACAAGAAGATCGAGGAAAGTCTCCAGGGAATGATTGAGATTGCTACATCGCTTCTGTCGTATCCAGAGGTTCAAGCGAAGAGAGTCGATGATCTAGAGGAGGTCATGCAGTTAGCGAAGTTGCAGGACGTCTATGTAGTTTGCGCGTGGCGTACTCGCAATCGACGCCCGTTGTTCCACCACGGCTTCAATATCTTCAATCATCTGATGGCGTCGGCATCGAGTGAATTGCAGGACCGAGTACTTCTCTCTATCTCAGATCTAGCCCACATGCTCCCTACCGCGAGCGTACCCAGTCCATGCGTAACGTGGGGTGTCAGGTATTCGCTGGACAACGATCCCTCTAGAAACCTAACGGACGAGGAGTTCCTAGGTGTCCAGGAGATCCTACGGAATCGCCATCCAAGTCATACAATCCTCGTCGTCTCCGATGAGGCTGGATGCCAATACTATTCGAAGCTGGTCAGGGAGAACGGCCTGAAAGACACCGTGTTTTCCAAAGACTATTCGCCGAATATTCTCGGGGATGCCGCTTTGATTTTACAAAGTGATCTGTACTATGTCCTGCGGGGCGGCGGAATCAGTGTTGTCCCATGGATGTCAAGACTCCCGTACCGGACCGTGATTCATACTATTCATGAAAATTTGTGGAACGCAGAGCAGCTGACATCATGGCAGGGACCTATGCAGGTGCATGCTAATGGGCATGATCTTGATTCGGCACGGGCGACGCTGATGGATGGTCAACCGAGTCGCCGAGACCGCTACCGGAGATGTTTTCGTTCTGCTCAACAACGAGGGACCACCGATTCGAGGTCCCAGCCGGTCGGGTTGGGTGTATAGTTAATCCCAGAAAGCGATCGTAGTCTTGAGTCTTGGGACTAGAAGTTGGCGGGCTAACGGGCTATCGACCAAATAGCTGGGCGATGCAGCAACTTGATTCTCGGTCATTCATGTCAGTTTGAGCGGTGCGAAACCTGGCGAGTTTAGGGACGCGAAATTGAGGAGAGCGCAAAGTTGCGGACGATTCGACGGTGGATAAGGAACTGGCTACTTCGGCTTCCCGGCGGGCTTGGGGAACGAGTTGTAGTGCCAAGGATTCGCCTAATCTACGAGAGAGTACCGTTTCAGAACTGGCGTGCGAAGAGGTATGCAGCAAGTGAGGGCAGGCTGGTTTTGTCCGAACTCGCTTCCGGTAAGGACCGGTGCACCATAATCTACAGTGGGCTCAGTTACGGAAGTTTATTTAGTACTCTCTGCATAGCCCGCATCATCATAGCGCGAGGCTGCATGACGCACTTTATCCTGATGGGTGGTGCGAGATCCGATCTAGGCCCTGTGGTGACGGAAGACTTTCATCGCGACAGTCAAATAATTGCCACAAGATTGCTTCATCGTGGATTAAGCCAAATCTCCCGGAAGATGCCCGCCGAACTGGCGGATGTTTGCGATGTAGGAGACAGTGGCTTTCTATTGTTCGATGACTACACCAGGAGTGGGCGCTCATGGGGTGTTTCGACCATGAACCTACTTGACTGGTTGATGGCGAAGAGTTCGCCCGAAGTTCAGCGTAAAGCCCTATACACATTTGCGGACTTCAGTGACTCAATTCCCGAGCTCGGAGATGATGAGTACATCTCTTGGCATTGTCGATACAACAGAACTGTTGATCAGGGCCGGCACACTAATGCGGAGGAATTCCTGAAGAGTTATTTTTTCCTTCGGAGCGAGTTCCCGAAACACGAGATCATGATCGTTTCAGATGAGGTTGGCTGTGAGCACTATGCCGATCTATCGAGGAGTCTCGATATCGACGACCTCCTATTCAGCAAGGACTATTCGACTGATTTCATGGGAGATGTGGCACTCATCATGAAGAGCGAATTCTTCTATGTCTTCCGAGGTGGAGGTATCGCGTGCGTGCCGATTTGTTCAGCAATGCCGTATGTTTGCATCCAGCCGATAGGAGATGAAGCATCTTGGAGCCGTAAGCAACAGACATCCTGGCAAACCGAGTCACAACACTACATCAAGATCAAAAAGCATCAGTTTGTCAAAGATCGATCCGAGGACCTAAGTAGGATCCCCTCCAGTCTAAGTAAGATACCTTCCAGTGACCACGTGCCCATTTCGGCCCAGTGAATTCTTGGCTCAAGGTACTGATCAATGGATAGTCATCACCCGGTTCTTGTGTGTTAATTGATACAGGAAAAGTGGCTGCCAGATGTCCGGCTGCGACTACGCTGGAGCGAAATGGACTAATCTAGGGGCGAATATGGAGCCCATAACTGGAAACGCTTCTCTTGGCATTTTCGGCGACCCATAAGACGGCTATTGTGCCTGGTAAATAGGCCAGTTTGTCGATTGCACCGGCACCAGGCTCGATCTCTTTGCCGTCTCCACGCGTTTGGAGGTGACTAGCCCTAGGACGGCGATATCGCATCAGGCATGTCGTTCGATTAAGACGGGTCAATGTGTGACCCCAAGATCTGGAAGTAGCGGTTTATTGTGGATAGAGTTTTGAACTTTGACGGAGGTTCATCAGGCGGTGAGTTATGATTAACCGAACAGGCAGTTGATTCTGGGACATTGCCATTGAGCCGAGATGATCGCGGGCTATCGTTCTCTCTCTCGATGCGGACTGGAAACAATGGTTTACGAGCGATGACCGTTCTGGTTACCGGGAATCTGGGCTACATAGGCTCGGTGCTTACACCGCTGCTTGTCCAGAGGGGGCATCGTGTTCGAGGTCTTGACGCCGGATTCTTCAGGGACTGCCTCCTCAGGTCTGTGGTTGACCCAGCGGAACAGATCGTCAAGGACATTCGTGACATTGAACGTGAAGATCTCAGTGGTATCACGGCGGTGGTGCATCTGGCTGCGTTATCAAATGATCCTCTCGGCGAGTTTGATGAGTCACTGACTCAAGCCATCAACTACAACGGATCAATGCGGCTGGGTGAGTTGGCACGTGACGCCGGAGTCCGAAGGTTTGTCTACGCGTCGTCCCAGAGTATGTACGGCATATCCGGCACCGGGACCGAACTGGAGGAGGACACCAGCGAGAAGAACCCGCTGACCGCCTACGCCCGGACGAAATGGAGGGCCGAACAGGACCTTATGGCTCTCAGGTCATCAGGATTCGAGGTTACGGCACTCCGGCCGTCGACCGTTTATGGGGCGAGCCCTCGTCTCAGATGTGACATCGTGTTCAACAACTTCGTTGCATGCGCCTACACGACCGGTGCGATCGAGATCAAGAGTGATGGGACCCCCCGTCGACCCGCGGTGCACGTCCGAGACGTCTGTGAGGCTTTCATCGCCGCTTTGGAGGCCGATGCGGCGATTGTCGACGGCAGGGCATTTAATGTGGGTGTGGCCGACGGCAACTACACGGTCCGACAGTTGGCGACCGCTGCGCAGGTGGCTGTTCCGAACTCGCAACTGGTGTTCACGGGTGAAC
>PVBE012320747.1_pt1 | contig 14518 bp, 13 predicted proteins | sample 1631181 | NCBI WGS metagenome assembly PVBE01 (sample SAMN08397723, study PRJNA350692) | Marine metagenome, whole genome shotgun sequencing project. | isolation source: water | place: Pacific Ocean | collected 2012-04
CAACGAAGGCTGGGTGGGCCCCTCTCTGGCCTACCGCAAGCTGGAGCGGATGGAGCTGGACCCGCTCTTCCTGGCCTGGATCCAGAACCCGCTGTTCGAGCGGCTCGCACGCCAGGTGCTGGGCCAGGACATCACCCTGTACCGCTCGGTGCTCTGGAACAAGGCACCGAGTCGAGGCATGGCGGTACCGTGGCACCAGGACGACGGACGCTTCTGGGGGCTCGATCAGCCACCGATCCTGCAGGTCTGGACGGCCCTCGACGACGCCCCTCTGGCCTCGGGCTGCCTGGAGCTCGTGCCCGGGAGTCACCTGGCCGGACTCGCGACCCCCGAAGGAGGCACCATCCCCCAGGACTGCCTGGACAGAGAGCAGGCGGAGCAACGGGCTGTGGCCCTCCCCGCGCGCTGTGGCGAGAGCATCCTGGTCCACAACCACACCTGGCATCGCACGGGCCCCAACCACACGACCTCGCCCCGTCGCGCCCTCAGCATCTCCTTCCTCAGCGGCGACGTGTCCTGCCGTCGGCGTCGTCGGCCGCCGCGCCAGTTCCTGCGCCTCTTCGTCGATCCGGACACCGACGAGGCCGCTCAGAGGTAGCGCAGCCACCACCGGTCTGGGTGCTTCCGCTTCAGGGCCGCCCAGCGCACACAGATCGGGTAGAGCAAGGCCGAGGCCAGCACCCACAATCCCACGATGGCCCACAGCTCGAGCTCCGTGCCGGACGCGCTGGTCTGCCCGTGCCGAAGCCGGTTCCAGGCCATGCCCGCCACGTGGATGAAGGGCAGGTGGATCAGGTAGAAGAAGAGCGGAACCCGCCCAAAGACATCCAGCGGAGAGCGCGGCAGCCGCTCCAGCAGCCCCAGGACCATCAAGGCCGGGCCCAGGGTCATCAGCAGGAAGAGGAGCGAGGGCGGGTACTTCGAGGGGTTGAGGAAGTGCGCCACGGTGCGCCCGGTCTCTGGGTACACCTCCCACGGCTGGTCCAGACCGTTCCACGCACGCAGCCCCAGAAAGGCCAGCGTCATTCCCAGGCCCACCAGGACCCGACGGCGATCGCGGATGAGGTCGCCAAAGCCCCATCCCAGCGCCATCACCGCCCACCAGGGCACGATGACGTAGACCACCTGCACCGACAGCCCGCCCAGCTCCCAGCTGGAGGGCTCGAAGAGCAGCCCCATCACCGGGTTGTCGGGCTCCAGCACCGTGAACTCCAGCACCAGGATCATGAGGAGGCCGGCGAGGCCGACCCAGCGCCTGGGCAGGCGGACCAGCGCTGAGAGGACCACCATCGCTCCACCGATGGCCCAGAGCACCCCCAGGTGCAGGCTGTCGAAGGAGAAGAACCAGCTGAAGTTCACCCAGGTGAGCTCCAGAAGCATCAACCACAGGCCTCGGGTGAAGAGGAAGCGGGCGGTGGCAGCGCGGTCACCACGCTGGCTGTGCAGGTTGGCGCCCACCCCCGCCAGCAGCAGGAAGACCGGCGCACAGAAGTGGGTGACCCAGCGCACCAGGAAGAAGGCCAGCGTGGTCCGGCTGAAGTCCTCCGGCGAGAAGGGCGCCACGAAGCCCCGCATGTGGTCCAGCGCCATCAGCACGATGACCAGACCCCGGAGCCGGTCCACCCCCGACAGCCGCTCGCTCACGAGAGACTCCCCACCGCTCCTGCCTCGTCTCGGGCTTGCTGCACGCGACCAGGACGATAGCCCGCCCTATGATTCGCCCACTCCAAGAGCACGACCTGGAGCCGGTCCTCCGACTCAACCAGGCCGCGAGACCCGCGCTCGGGAACCTGGACATGGAGCGCCTTCGGGCCCTGGTCGGAATGTGCGCCCACGCTCTGGTGGTCGACGAGGACGGGGTGCAGGGCTTCCTCCTGGCCCTGGAGCCCGGCCAGTCCTACGCCAGCCCGAACTACCGCTGGCTGGAGGAGCGCTTCGAGGACCACGTCTACGTGGACCGCATCGCGCTGGCTGAAGCCGCCCAGCGCCGGGGCCTCGGAAGCGCGCTCTACCGGGCCCTGGAGCAGCGCGCCTGGAACCGTCCCATCAGCTGCGAGGTCAACCTGCGACCCGCCAACGAAGGCTCGCTGCGCTTCCACGAGCACCACGGCTTCCGGGCCCTGGCCGAGCAGGACACCGACGGCGGCGCCAAGCGCGTCTGCCTGATGGCCCGGCCCCGCCCCTGGCCCGTGGTCTTCGAGCTGCCGGTGCAGTGGGGGGACATGGACGCCCTGGGTCACGTGAACAACGTGCGCTACTTCCGCTGGTTCGAGAGCGCGCGCATCAAGCTCTTTCAGGCCATCGGGCTGCGGGCGGACGCGCCGGGCAAGGTCGGACCCATCCTGGCGACCACCACCTGTGACTTCCTGGCGCCGCTGACCTACCCGGACCAGGTGCGCTGCGGGGCTCGCGTGAGCCGCCTGGGGCGCACCAGCTTCACCATGGAGTACGGCCTCTGGCGCAGCGACCAGCCCGGTCGCCTGGTCGCTCGGGGGAGCGGCGTCATCGTCATCGTGGACTACACGGCGGGCACCAAGGTACCGGTCTCCGAGGCGATGCGCGAGAGGATCCGTGCGCTGGACGGACTGCCCTCCGAAGCCTAGGCGTCGCCGTCGGGCGGAGCGGAGCGGGTGACCCGCATGGGCGAGCCGTGGTGCAGGGTGAGGAGCCAGCGTCCATCGATGTGCTCGAAGACGTTGGTGCCCGCGACCTGGCTGTGCAGGGTGTGCCCTTCCTGGATGGCGTAGATGTTCTCTACGCAGGTGACCCGAGCGACCTGGCCCACCACGTGGACCTCGACGTCAGAGGGCGCGAAGCGCATGTAGGTGGTGTTGGAGAAGATGCGGGTCCAGGACTCCCGGATGCTTCCCAGCCCCGCAGGATGGACCAGCCCGGGTGGATGCAGACGTCGGTCGGTCGTCCGGACCACAGCCCCTCCATGGTCTCCAGGTCGAAGTCCCGGAAGGCCAGGTAGAAGGCCTCGTTGGCCTGGAGGATGGGATCCACTCAGAGTCCTCGCGTCCACTCGGGTCGGAGAGGGATCTCCCCGGCCAACGCCATGTCGATAACCTGCGCGATGCGGGGCCCATCCGCCGGAAGACGGCCGGCCAGAGGCAGGTAGTTGCTGGCGTGGTTGGTGCGGAACATGGCGTCGGTGGGACGGGCCTGGCTCACGAAGGTTCGCAGCTCGGCGAGCAGCCCGTGGATGTCGGGCAGCTCCCAGCCCAGACGCTCGTGGGTGGCCGCCAGCGGTGTCCCCGGCACGAGCGTGAGCGTGAGCGCCGCCAGGTAGTCCGGGTCCATGGCCGTGGCCAGTCGCGCCGAGCCCACGGCGTGTTCCTGGCTGCGCTCGGTGCCCCCGGCGCCCAGCAGGAAGATGGCGGAGATGGCCAGACCCGCCGCGCGGGCCTTGCGGGAGGCCTCCACGTGGCAATCGAAGAGGTACTCCTCCTGCCGTGACGCACCTTGGGGCCGTGGCTGTTTGGCCAGCCGCCGCATGGTGGCTTCGTCCCCCGACTCGGGACCGATGTAGAGCAGGCTCAGCCCCAGCTCCCGCAGCCGTCGCAGCTGCTCGGGGGTCTTCTCCAGCACGTTGCTGGCCATCGCGTAGCAGCTCACCTGCTTCAGCCGCGGGAAGGCCTTTCGGGCGGCCCGCAGGATGGGCTCCCAGTGATCCATCGGCAGGATCAGGGCATCGCCGTCGGCGACGAAGAGCTTCTGCACGCGGTGGCCGAACTCACGCTCCGCCAGGGCGATGTCCTCCAGGCACTCCGCGACCGGGCGCAGGCGAAAGGCCTTCTCTCGGTACATGTCGCAGTAGGTGCAGTTGTTCCAGGAGCAGCCGATGGTGGCTTGCAGGATGAAGCTGTTGGCCTCGCTGGGAGGCCGGAACAGAGGGGGCTCGTAGCGCACGTGGGCTTCTAACCCGGGTGACGCGGGTCCTGCGCCGCCGCTAGGGGTACTGGACGGCGAGCTCCGACTCGACCAGGGCGACCAGAGGGTCGTAGCCGAAGGTCTCGAGGGGCCGACCGTTGACGAAGTACGTCGGGGTCTTGCGGACCTGCAGGATCTGCAGGTCGGCGAGGTCTTGCTGGAGGAGAGCGTCGATCTCCGGGGATTCGACGTCCTGAGCCAACTGCTCCATGTCCAGGCTCAGCGCGGGCAGGATGGTCCAGAGCAGGTCCGGGCGAGGGTCGTGGTGGCTGGCCCACGACGGCTGGGTCTCGAACATCAGGTCCAGCGCCTCGAAGTACTGGCCCTGGAGTCGCGCCGCCTCCAACAGCTTCACCACCTCTTGGGAGCCCTGGTGGAAGGGGGCGTAGCGGAAGACCAGCTTGATGTGGCCGGGGTGTGCGTCGACGAGCTCTTTGACCGGCTGGTGGAAGGCCCGGCAGGTCTCGCAGGCCGGGTCGAAGAACTCGACCACGACGACGCGGCCGTCCTCGGCGCCGTAGGTCATCGCGTGGTCGGGGACCAGGGTCGGCGACTGCTCCTGGGCCAGCTCCTGGACCTCCTCCGCCCGCTCCTGGTCGTAGAAGCGGGCCCCGAGCACGAAGACGAAGACCAGAGCGATGCCCGAGAGGATGACGGTGAGCTGCTTGTTCATGAAGACCTTCGGAGCAGGCCCAATAGGGCGACCAACAGTGTGAACGCGAGGAGTGAGAGCACCGGGATCGAAAAGACCCCGAACAACGCCCAGGTCTGCTCGCTGCAGGACACCCCCTGGGCGCAGGGCGCGGCGTTCTCGGGGAGGACGCCGACGTAGAGCAGAGTGTGGAAGACCGCGACCAGCCAGCCGCCGATGGCCAGAGGGAGCCCGTAGCGGGCCACGCCGCGGTCGAAGGGGAAGAACCCGACCCCCAGCACGACCACCAGCGAGTACATGAAGATGCGCTGGTACCAGCACAGCGAGCACGGCGGCAGGTCCATGACCTCGCTGAAGAACAAGCTGCCCAGGCTGGCGGCGGCGGCCAGGAGCCACGCCGCGAACAGCAGCATCCAACCGCGCTCGGTTCCGCTCACGCGCCATCCCCGGTGCGGGTGATGAGAGCACTGGCGGTCAACGGATTCCGGGGCGTCACGGGCGGGAGGCTATCCCCAATTCGGCCCTCTTCACAGGCCTCGTCCTCACAGCTGACGGAAGCGGCTCGGCCACTGTCTTCTTCGTTGGACTCCTTTTCGCCGCAGGCGACGAAGGTCAGAAGACTGGCGACGGCGAGGGCGAATGTCATGCCCGCCGAACAGCCCCCCGCACCAACTCTGGGGAGGCAGCTCCGAGCTCCAGGTGCAGAACTAGGCCGCCTTGCCGGCTCGGTGCCAGCTGATGGCCCAGACGCCCACCGTAAGGAGCGCGACAGCGCTTGCATTGGCCACCGCTGTGGGAACGTAGGCTTCCGCCGCACCCGGAAGGGGCATGTTCACCACATAGACCAGCCCCGAGAGCAGGGCGCCCACCGCCACGCTGGCCAGCTGGGCCCCCCCCTCAGTCCCGTGCCCACCACCATGAAGGCCATGGCCATGATGGCGGTGAGGACGGCCAGGCTCTGCACCATGCTGGCGATCAGGCCGCGGAGCTGGACATGCTGCGGACTCCACAGGAGTTCATCCGTGGCCCCGCCCCAGGCGGAGAGGAAGGCGATGTTGAGCCCGATGGCCACCACGGCCACGATCGCGATGTGCCGGAGGAGTGCGCGCTGGATGGTGGTCCGGGGGAGCGGAAGGAGGGACCAGGGCTGGTCCGGCCAAGGCTGGAAGCCACCCACCAGGCCGACCTGACCCATCAGGGACGCCAGAGCCAGGATCCGCACGCCGAGCAAGACAGCCATGCCCAGCGGCACCACGATGTTCTGCGCCTGATCGGCATCCAAGCCGATGTCATGGAAGATCCAGGAGGAAAACGCGAACCACAGCAGGCACCAGCCAAAGACATCGCTCGCGAGCAGCCACCCGATGGCGCGCAAGATGCCCGAGCGGCCATCGATGTCCAGCCGGTCCTGGGCCTCCTCCCCCTGTCGGAAGAGCAGCGTGCTCCCCGGCTCCGTTCGCTGCCGCCACACGCGCAGCGTGCTGACCAGCCGACCGATGAGGAGCACTGCGGTGACGATGAGGGCCACGAACATGCCCAGCCACAGCGTGTACACCACCGCTTCGGGAAGACCGAGGGCCATGCACACCACGCTGAGCGCAGCGAGGGCTGGGCCGGCCGCCCAGATCTCGATCTCGCGCTGGCTGCCCGCGCCCGGCATGAATCGGCCCATGAACGTGAGCGTGGGCACCAGGAGCACCATGCCCACCAGGACATCGAGCAGGATGTAGTCGCTGAGCGCGGCCTGGGCCTCGGCGAGATCCTGACCCACCCCAAAGACAAAGCCCAAACTCAGAAGCAGGGCAATCACGCCCACAGCCCCCGCCTGAAGCACAGACGTGACCCACTCCACAGTCTGCCGCTTCAAGGGAATCGGGAGATCCAGGCGAGTGCCTGCCGGCTCAAAGAGGGAGGCGCGCCACTGCACCAGCAGAAAGGCGGTCAGCAGCAGCATCATCGCCTGGATGCCCCAGTCAGGATCCCGAAGGCCCAGAGAGAACGAGAAGAGGGCACCGCCTCCGAGCAGCACCACCAGGCTGCGAAAGCGCTGGCCTCGACTCAGCACCAGGCCCATCATGACGAGAGCGTGCGCGCGGATCATGCCGCCCCCCAAGCCACCATGGCTTCTTCCAGGGTTCGGCCCGAGTCCACCAGCGCATCCATCGGACCGTCCTGGACGACCTGTCCCTGGTTCACGACCAGCAGCCGATCGCAGATTCGCTCCACGTCGGCCAGCTGGTGCGAGCTGATCACCACGCTGCGATCGCCGGATCCGGCGACCTCGATGACGCTCTCGAGCAGGGCCCGACGCCCGCTCAGGTCCAGCCCGGAGGCCGGCTCGTCGAGGAGCAGGAGCCTGGGCCGCCAGGCCAAGGCGATGAGCAGCCTGAGCCGTGTGCCCTGGCCGCGGGAGAGCTGTCCGGGGGAGGCCTGCGGGCTCAGATCGAAGCGCTCGAGCAGCTGCTCGACGAGCTCGGCATCCCAGGAGGGGTAGTAGCCGCTGAGCAGGTGCAGCATCCTCGCGATGGGCACGTTGAAGACCGGCTGATCGTCCCACATGAACGCACACTGGCCCCGCACCCTGGTGTGATCGCTCACAGGGTCGAGCCCCACCACGGCGATCTCTCCGGACTTGGGCGCATCCAGACCGGCCACCAGCCTCAGCAGCGTGGTCTTTCCCGCGCCGTTGGGTCCCACCAGACCCACGACCTCACCTGGCCCCACCCGCCACTGGGGCACCGTGAGCTCGAAGTCTCCGCGGGTCCGCACCACCTGGCTCAGGTTCAGTAGATCAGCGCTCATCCTTGCCTCCTCTGAACTCCAGGTGATCCTGGATGATCTGAGTGATGTCGTTGGGTGTCAGTCCGAACTGGCTGGCTCGGTCAACCGCGCCCTCCAGGCTCCTTCGGGCGTCGGCACGGGCCTGGTGCCGCGCGGCCTCGCCCACACTCTCGGCCACGAAGGTGCCCTGCCCCTGCCTGCGGGCCACGAGCCCCGCCGCCTCGAGGTCTGCGTAGGCACGACGGACGGTGATGAGGGAGACCCGGAGCTGCTGACAGAGATCTCGCACGCTCGGGATGCGCGCGCCGGGGGAGAGGGTTCCGGCGCGGATCATGTCCGAGACCTGGTCCACCACCTGTCGGTAGTAGGGCACGCCGGAGGCCTCGCTGAGCTGGATGTCGATGGAGTGCATCGCGTTCCCGTTAGTGTGTATAAGACTATACACACAGAACCACTTGGGCGCAAGGACGTTGAGCCATCGGGCAAAGGGAAGGCGGACCGCCTCGTCGCGGACTAGTCCCGGATCTGCCCACCGAAGCGCTGCGCCAGGCCGGCGACCACCTTCCCGGCCGCCTCGTCGATCTCGGCCCGGACCAGGGTCTTCTCGTCCGAGCCAAGGTGCAGACGAAGGGTCAGCGACTTGTGGCCCTCGGGCACCTGGGCACCGGTGTACTCGTCCACGAAGGACACGCCGCGTACCAGCGGATCCGCCTGGGCGGCGAAGGCGTGGACCTGTTCCCACTCGATGCGCCGCTCCAGCACCACCGAGATGTCGAAGTCCACCTGGGGGTACTCCGGCAGCGGCACCGCCCGGTTCTCGCGCGAGGTGAAGGGCCGGAGCGCGTCCACCTGGAGCTCGAAGAGCACCACCTCGGCCCGCTTGATGCCCGCCTTGCGCCTGGCCCGCGCCGACACCACCGCCAGGGTGCCGATGGGATGACCGCCCGCCGTGATGCTGAGCTGCGCCGCGGGGTCTGACCAGCCGCAGTTGGGCTCCTTGGCAAAGCCCAGTGGAGCGACCTGAACCGACCGACCCAGCCCCTCGAGCACCGCCTTGGCCTCGTAGAAGAGGGCGCCGGCGTCCTCGCCCACGAAGGCACCCGCCACCATGCGGGGTTGTTCGGGCAGCTTCTCCGCCGAGCCGGGGGTGGGGACCATGGTGGTCCGGAACACGCGACCCTGCTCGAAGAGCCGGAAGCGCTCGGTGTAGCGCAGGTTGCCCGCCACCATGCCCAGCAGCTGGGGCACGAGGGAGGGCGCCAGGCGCTGGTCCGGCGAGGGTGGATGCGCCAGGCCCAGGGTGGGCACATCGGCCATGCCCGCGGCGTCCAGCAGCTTGGCGGACACCCAGGGGTAGCTGACGCACTCGCGCATGCTGGCGCGGAAGGCCAGGTACTCCCGCAGACGGCGCTCCATGCGGCGCTGCGGCTGGATGACCGGAGCCTCCAGGGCGACGATGGGCGGGCTGAAGCCCAGGGCTTCGTAGCCGTAGAGGCGCGCGACCTCCTCGACGATGTCCTCGGGCAGCGAGACGTCGCCGGTGGCCCGCCAGCTGGGAACGCGCACGACCAGCCGCGCTTCTCCTTGGGCCTCGAAGCCCAGTCGGTTCAGCAGAGAGCGCATCTGGGCCACGGGCAGGGGCCGCCCGAGGCGTCGCTGGAGGAAGTCCACGTCCACCTCGATGGTGACCGGGGGCAGCGGCGCGGGGAAGCTGTCCACGTGCGCCACGGCCGAAGACCCGGGCGCGGTGCGGGCGCAGAGGTCCATGAACAGGCCCAGGGCCTGCAGCACGCGGTCGGGGTCGATGCCCTTCTCGAAGCGGGTGCTGCTCTCGGTGCGAAGCCCGTAGCGCCGGGCCGCCCGGCGAATCTCCACCGGCTCGAAGTTCGCGATCTCCAGCCACAGCTCGTCGGTGTCATCGCGAACGGCCAGCTCGCCGCCCATGACACCGCCCAGCGCGACGGCTTCGTCGTGGCTGGCGATGACCAGGGTCTCCGGGTCCAGCGTCAGCGAGGTGCCGTCCAGCAGGACCAGGGGCTCGTCCGGGGTGGCCCGCCGAACCTCGACCCGCTTGGGCAGATCGCGGACGTCGAAGGCGTGGCTGGGCTGGCCGACCGCCATCATGACGAAGTTGGTCAGGTCCACCGGCAGGTTGATGGGCCGCTGACCCACCCGGGACAGGCGGCTGCGCAACCACAGAGGGGCCTGCTGGGCGGAGATGCCGGTGATGCGCGTGGCCGTGTAGCGACGGCAGCGCTGGGTGTCCGTGATGCGGACCTCCAGCCCTCCATCGGCGTCGGGCGACTGGAAGGCGGGCAGCTGGGCGAGCTCCAGCTCATAGAGCGCCGCCAGCTCACGGGCGACCCCGTAGTGGCCCCACAGGTCCGGGCGGTTGGTCAGCGACTTGTTGTCGATCTCCAGGACGATGTCGTCGTAGCCGATGGCCGCGGCCAGGGGCGTTCCCGGAGGATGCTCCAGGGCACTGAGGTCGCAGATCTCCTTGCCCTGACACGGCAGCAGGTCGTTCAGACCCAGCTCGCCGCCGGAGCAGATCATGCCCGCGCTCGCCACGCCACGCACGGTGGCCTCGCGGATGGTGATGTCGCCGATCTGCGCACCCGGAAGCGCCAGGGCGACCTTCATGCCTTCGACGACGTTGCTGCCACCACAGACCACGGTGCGCTCTCCGGAGCCATCGTCCAGGCGAACCACGCCCAGGCGGTCGGCGTCCGGATGCTTCTCCACCGAGAGCACCTGGGCGACGACCACACTCTCCAGCTCAGCGGCCAGGTCGATGACCTGTTCCACCTCGACGGTGGACATGGTCAAGTCGTGGGCCAGCCGCGAAGGCTTCAGATCAGCGGGCAGCTCGACGTAGTCACCGAGCCATTCGAGAGAGATCTTCACTGGAACTGCCCCAGGAAGCGAAGGTCACCGCTGTGGAAGTGACGCACGTCGTCGACGCCGTAGCGCATCATCACCAGGCGATCGAGACCGATGTTGATGTAGAAGCCCTCCCACTCCGCGGGGTCGATGCCCCCGGCGCGCAGGACCTGGGGATGCGGAGGCCCACCGGGCATGACCTCCAGCCAGCCCACCCGCTTGCAGACCGAACAGCCCGAACCCGAACAGACCAGGCACTGCATGTCGATCTCGAAGCCGGGCTCGACGAAGGGGAAGAAGCCCGCCCGCATGCGGATGGGGACCTCGCGGCCGAAGACGGCCTGCAGGATGGTCTTCACCAGAAGCCGTCCCGCCGTGAAGGGCATGCGCCGCTCGACGATGAGGGCCTCGTACTGGAAGAAGGCCCGCTCGTGGCTCGCGTCGGTGGTCTCGTTCCGGTAGACCCGGCCCGGGTAGACGAAGCGGAAGGGCGGCGTCTGCTGCTGCATGTAGCGCACGCTCCCACCGGTCAGGTGAGGTCGCAGACAGAGGCGCTCGGCCCCCCTGGCCTCGGCGCTTCCCTCGAGCCAGTAGGTGTCCATGGTCTCCCGCGCGGGGTGGTCCGGCGGGAAGTTCAGGCAGTCGAAGGCGTAGAGCTCGGAGCTGATCTCCGGTCCGTCGTAGACCTCGAAGCCGAGCGAGGCGAAGGCGTCGTCCAGGTCGTACTTCATCTGGGTGATGGGGTGCAGGCCACCGGCACGCATGCCCACCCCGGGACGGGTCACGTCGAAGCCGGTCGGCACGGACGAGGCCGCGTCCAGCAAGGCCTCCTGCCGGGTCTCGATGGCCCCGTTGAGGGTGTTCTTCAGCGCGTTGGCCGCCTGGCCCGCCCGGCCGCGCTCCTGGGGGCTCAGGTCGCGGAGCCCCTTGAGCAGGCCGGTGAGCTGGCCCTTTCGGCCCAGGTAGACGGCGCGCACCTGCTGCAGATCCGCCGGGGAGGTCGCGCCAGCGATGTCTTCCAAGGCCGCGCTCTGCAGCGTCTCCAGTCGCTCGAGGATCATGCCGCGGTAGCTAACCAGTTCCGGCGCCGCTCACTCTCTAGAGCGAGCGGTCTGATCCGCTGCCTGCGGGGAAGGACGGGCGCTCTGTCGAAGCGATGGCCAGATTCCAAGCCCCGAGGGTTCGTGCAGGCGTAGCCTGCGCCCCATGAAGAAGAACACCTCGGTGCGGCCCGTGTCCCAAGCGCCAGCACGATGAGCTGGGTCATCGACCTCATGCAACAGGGCGGCCCGGTCATGTACCTGGTGCTCGCCCTGGCGATACTCGGCTCCGGGATGCCGCTGGTCTGCGCGCTGCTCGGCACTCGCTTTCGTGTGCCCACCCTGCTCTGGGTGGGCGCGCCGCTCGCCACGATCCTGGTGGGCCTGGCCGGGACCTGCCACGGGCTGGCGCTCGCGAACGATGCCCTGGCCTGGGCCAGCCCAGAGACGGTCGGAACGCTCGTCCACGCGGGCTACTCGATGGCCCTTCTGACCACGTTGACGGCCCTTGCGGTGGCCGCTGCCCTGTTGCTGGAGAGCAGCTGGTTGGCGGCGCTCATCAGCGTGCTCCGACCGGGCTCGCCCGCTCGCTTCAGCGCGCTCCCCCTGCTCGTGTTCCTGGGCCCACTGGTGGCCGCACCGTGCCTGATTGTGTGGAGTCTCTTCGAAGAACAACCCCCGCTCGTGGGGCTCATCCTGCTTCTGGTCTCTCCCGCCCTGGCTCTCAACGCCCTCCGCGTGGGAGAGACCCCCGAAGGAAGGCTCCAGCAGAGCGCTGCTCGCTCTGCGGCCGCCTTCAGCGCGATCGGCGCGGTGCTCTGCGTGGCCTTGGCCGGGCTCGTGCAGGGCACGATCATGGTCCACGATGCCCTGGCCCTCGCCAGCCCCGAGTCCATGTCGGCCCTGGTCTGGAGAGGTCTCACCTTCAAGCACCTCAGCTGGGTGACGGGGGCCATCGGGGTGGCGGTGATCTCCGTCGCAGCGGCCCTCAGCTGTTCCTCCGTGTTCCGTTCTCTGCTCTCCCTTCGGACGGTGGTCGAGGGGGGCCTCTTCCTGGTCTGGCTGCTGTGCGCCGGCCTCGCACAGGGCTTCATCGAGCTCAGCTACGGGGGCTTCACGGCCCACTGGGCCGCCTACCAGCTCGAGGGGCTCGACGAGGCGATTCCTGACCTGCCCGTCGATCGGGACTTCCAGGGGGAGCCGCAGTACTCGACGCGCGCAGAGGGTTTCGAGCGCGTTCTCATGCTCTCCGCAGAGGAGCCCACTGACTCCTGGGAGCGTTGGGAGCAGGGCACCAGGACGCCGTCGACCTTGACCCTGGAGGGAGGAACCCCGGTGCTGGTCGCGGTGCCCGCTCAGACTCCGGCCCTGATGCTCGCGACGACCCCCTGGGCGCCCGACACGATCGATCTGTTGATCCTGACCCACTACCCGGACGCACCCCCGACGCAGTTCAGCGGCGGGCTGTGGCTCGATGCCATGGCCTTTCACCAGACACGCTTCGAGTGGTTGGCGCTCTCCAACGGCAAGGTCCCACACTCGAAGGACACCGACATGCTGGTGATCAGCGAGATCGTGAACGGCTCCACCCTGGCCCTGATGGCCACCGACGATGGCCTTGGTCTCTACACAGAGAAGGGCCCGGTCATGACGGGCACGGACCTGTCGACAGCGGTCTCCGCGATGGAAGGCGAGCTGATGAGCCGACCGGAGATCCTGCGGGTCGCTCTCTTCCCTGGCCCCACGTGGACCGTTCAGGACCTGGTCGGCATCTGCAACTCCGCACGCCGAGTACGCGAAGAATCCTGGGAACCCGCCCCCACCTGCGCCCTGCTCTCGGAGCCTCCTGCGGTGCTGGTCGGAAACGATGGCTGACAAGAGCACCCCCGCGACCGAAGCCGAGATCGAGGCCTACACGGTGGGTGGTGCCCGGCCGCATGGCGGAACGGTCCACCTGGCCGACTACGACCCGGCCTGGCCCGAGCTGTTCACCCGAGAAGCTGCACGGATCCGGCGTGCGCTCGGAGACACCGCCATCCACCTTCACCACGCGGGTTCCACCTCGGTGCCGGGTCTGGCCGCCAAGCCCATCATCGACATCGTCCTGGAAGTCCCGGACTCCGCTGACGAGTCCGCCTACGTGACCCCGCTGGAGTCACACGGGTACACGCTGCGAATCCGTGAACCCGACTGGTGGCAGCACCGCATGCTCAAAGGACCCGACACGGAGGTGAATCTCCACGTCTTCACGGTGGGTTGTCCCGAAGTGGCGCGCATGCTGAGCTTTCGAGATCACCTGCGCAAAAACCCGACGGATCGCAGCCTCTACGAAGCCAGGAAGCGCGAGCTGGCAGCGCGCGATTGGGCCTACATCCAGAACTACGCGGACGCCAAGACGGAGGTCATCGAGGCGATCATCGCCCGAGCCCGGGCTGACGACTCCCCCGACTCGCCGACGGTGGTATGCTCGACTAGCCTTCATCCTCTAAGAGGACCCCATGACCCGCTCTCACCTGATCGTCTTCGCCATCGGCCTGCTCACCTTCTCCGCCTGCGGCGAGAAAGACGACACAGGCGATGACACAGGCGATCCGGTGGACTCCTGGGCCCCCACCGAGGGCAGCTACCACGTCCTCCAGGATTCCTGGGGGCTGGACTGGTGCAACCTGCGCAACGACGACGACGTGATGGAGTTCACGGGCGACATCACCATCGACGATGCCGCCGGCTCCCTTGCCCTCACCCTCGAAGAGGAGATCTGGGATGTCGCTGCCGGCACCTACGACTGCAGCTGGGACGGCTCGGTCTTTGACTGCCTGCTGAACGAGTACACCACCGAGAGCAGCGGCATGGACGCCGACATGACCACCCGCTACGACCTGCACGGACACTGGACTGCAGCGGACGCACTCTCCGCCGAGCACATCAGCACCCTGAGCTGCGAAGGTGCCGACTGCGACGAGTTCGGCGACGTGGCGGGCATCCAGCTTCCCTGCGACAGCACCCGCAACCTGATCGGCACGCTCCAGTAGGCGGGCGCTGCGCTCAAGACGGCGCTCCTCGAGGCGATCATCGCCCGAGCCCAGGCCGACGACAGGGTAGGCTGACGCCGTGCTTGCGCTGACCTTCGCCTGTTCCGGTGCTGCAGACCCTCAGCACATCGATGGCGACACCGACACCGACACCGACACCGACACCGACACCGACACCGACACCGACACCGACACCG
>PVBE011794777.1_pt1 | contig 14515 bp, 11 predicted proteins | sample 1631181 | NCBI WGS metagenome assembly PVBE01 (sample SAMN08397723, study PRJNA350692) | Marine metagenome, whole genome shotgun sequencing project. | isolation source: water | place: Pacific Ocean | collected 2012-04
AATCACAATGGAATAACAATGGCAGGCTCACATGGTCATTTTGAACTAAATGTTTTTAAACCATTAATTATTCATAATATTTTACAATCAATCCATATAATGTCCGACTCTGCTAAAAGTTTTGCAAAATATTGTGTTTCTGGTCTAAAAGCTGACAAAAAAAGAATTAAAGAATTATTAGATAACTCATTAATGTTGGTGACAGCGCTAACTCCACATGTGGGATATGACAATGCAGCAAAAATTGCAAAAAAAGCTTTAAAAAATAAAACAAAATTAAAAGAAGAAGCTTTAAAGTCCGGACTAATCAGTGAAAAAGAATATAATAAGATAGTTGATCCAAGAAAAATGATTACTCCAAATTAAATACTTCGTCGTCTCTTAATAAATTTTTTAACTGTTGAATATTTTTAAATTTATAAAATTCTCCACTATTACCAAAATTTTTATTTGATATTTTTGATATTAAGCTAGTTTTAGTATTTGCATTATACTGCAAAGTGAAAAACAAATTTTTTGATATAATTTTATTTTTTTTATAACTAAATAAAAATCTATTAAATTTTTCTGTATCAAAAATATTCAATTTTACTTTCATTTGTAGTGTTTGATCAATATTATCTAGGTACTCATAATCACTTACCTCCAATGTAGCAAAATCATCTATATTAAATATTTGTTGGTTTAGATTTATTTTCGAGTTTTCAAATAATAAGTTGAAAGAACCCTTGTTGATCACTTTATTATTAATGTTGTTAAAATTTACTTTTAATTTGCCTGATAAATTTTCAAGTTTAGAGTTTTGATTTTTATATAATGAAAAGAGTATTTTTTCTAATTGAGACAAATTAATTTTTTTAAAATCAGTTGTTAAATTGAAATGAAAAGGTTGAAAGCTAATTGATCCATTTAAATCAAAGTTTGAATTGTTTTTATTTATATTTTTAAACTCTACTCTATCCTCCACAATATTATAATTTAAAGAATTCTTTGTATTAAAAAATTTTATTTCAAAATTTCCTTTTTGTTTGGTTTTAATAGAAAAAATATCCTCAGTTAATTTATTTTTAATTGACATGTTTGGATCTTTTAATTCTAAGTTAAAATTTTGAACATTTGGTTGATTATAATTTATAAAATAATTAAAACTATAATCTGAGTCAAAAATATTTCCTCTCATTTTTAAAATTTTTTTGCTATTTATAAAATCAGTTTTATAGTCAAAATTTTTAATTGTTGAGATTAATGTTACTTCTTCGTTGTTATCTTTATAAAATAATGTGCTATTTTTGATTACAAAATTATTTACAATATTTTTTTTTAAATTTACTATAAAATTTTTTAGAGATAAATTGTTTAAGTATAAATTAGCTTTATTTACAAAAACTTTTTTTATTTTGAAATCATTTGACTTATATAATTCCGTTATTGAAATAAAGACTTTAATATTTTCTAATTTAGAAATTGATTCGGTTTCATTCTCCCGAATTTTAAGTTCCGCTTTTTGAATCAACAAATGAGGTGATGGAATAAATTTAAAACTTATATCTTGTAAATTGTATAATTTGATTTTGTATTCTTTATTGATAGTTTCTTCAATTTTTTGGCTATATTCTTTATAGTCATAAAATGTAGGTATTGAAAAAAAAAATAGCTGTTCCAAAAAAAACTATAAAAAAAACTAATACAAGATGAAAAGGATCTTGTTCTTTAAAAAAATTACTTTTAAAATGTAAATTAGATGATTTTTTTTTCATGATTTTTAAAAGTACTTATACAACTTAAATTTGAAATGTTAAATTTTGATTACTTAAATAGTTTGAATGAGAAACAAAAAGAAGCTGTAACTTATTTAAATGGCCCATTATTAATTGTCGCTGGAGCAGGTTCTGGAAAAACGAAAGTATTAACATCTAGAATTTGTCATATAATTTTATCCAGTAAAGCTTCCCCAGATGAGATTTTAGCTGTAACATTCACCAATAAAGCTGCTAACGAAATGCTAAGTAGGGTGCTTTTAAATTTAAAAAAAAAGAAATTTGGTATGCCATGGGTAGGAACATTTCATTCTATATGTGCAAAAATTTTAAGAAAACATGCTAGAGCAGCAGATTTAAATTATAATTTTACTATAGTTGATCAAGACGATCAAAAAAAATTAATAAAAAATATTTGTAAATCAGAAAATATTGACACAAAAAAAATCTCCCCAAATTACATTCTTAATATAATTGAAAAGTGGAAAAATAAAGGCTGGTATCCAGAAGATGTTGTTATTAAAAAAAGCGATAGATTGGAGGGATCATTCCTTAAAATTTACAAAATTTATCAATCTAAATTAATTGACTTTAATGCTTGCGATTTTAATGACCTAATACTACATTGTATAAAAATATTTGAAAACAATCCTGACATAACGAAAATGTATTCTAAAAAATTTAAATATATTTTAGTTGATGAATATCAAGACACAAATTTAATTCAAAGTAAATGGCTCAACTTGTTATCTATGGAAAATAAAAATATTTGTTGCGTGGGTGATGATGATCAGTCAATTTATAGTTGGAGGGGTGCGGAAATAAAAAATTTTTTAGAATTTGATAAAATTTATGAAAATACAAAAATAATAAGATTGGAAAAAAATTATAGATCAACACAAAATATTTTATCAGTTGCATCAAGTCTAATTTCAAACAATGAAAATAGAGTTGGTAAAACTCTTTTTACTGATGGAGAAGAAGGAGAAAATGTTTATTTAGATAGTTACAGAAATGGAAAAGATGAGGCTATAGGTGTAGGAGAAAAAATAGAGAAACTAAAAAAAAAATTTAACTTAAATAATATTTCAATTCTAGTAAGAGCAATATTTCAAACTAGAGAATTTGAAGAACGTTTTTTAAAAATTGGTATGCCTTATAGAATTATTGGAGGTATAAAATTTTATGAAAGAGCCGAAATAAAAGATTGTATTGCTTATTTGAGAATCATTAATCAATCAAGAGATGATTTATCATTTGAAAGAATTATTAATGTGCCAAAAAGATCAATCGGAGAAACAACAATTAAAAGCATCTATAGTTGTGCAAAAGAAAATGGATGCTCTCTTGAGGCTGGTTCGCAAAAAATGCTTGAATTAAATTTAATTAAACCAAAACCTAAATTAGGATTAAACTCAATACTTGGTTTACTTAGTAAATGGAGATCTGATCTTAATAAAAAAATTAATCATGTAAAATTATTACAAATAATTTTGGATGAATCTGGGTATAGTCAAATGCTCAAAGATAAAAAAGACTTAGAAAATGAAAACAAACTTGAAAATATTAAAGAACTTTTAAATGCTATGAAAGAATTTGATAATTTAGATAGTTTTTTAGAGCATGTTGCCCTAGCTACCTCAATTGATCAAGATTGGGAGGGTCAAAAAGTAAATTTGATGACAATGCATTCCTCTAAAGGTTTAGAATTTGATGTGGTTTTTTTACCTGGATGGGAAGAAGGATTATTTCCACATCAAAAGTCAATGGAAGAAAAAGGACAGAGTGGATTAGAAGAAGAAAGAAGATTGGCTTACGTTGGAATAACAAGAGCAAAAAAAATTGCTCATATTTCTTTTTCAATGAATAGATTTTATCAAGGTGACTGGATGGATAGTATTTCTTCTAGATTCATCGATGAACTTCCTGAAAAAAATGTTAAAAAAAACAACCAATTTATGCAAAATGATAGCAATGATTTTGATTTTAACCAAGATATTGATTTCGAGAGTGAAATTAAAAGTCCTGGATGGCTTAGATATCAAAAAAGAATTAAATCATGAAAACACTTTTTAAATTAAAAAAACTTATAAAAAATCAAAATTTAGATGCATATATAGTTCCAAAAAATGATGAATTTTTTGGAGAATATGCTTTTGCGAATAGACTAAAAACAATATCAAACTTTTCAGGTTCGGCAGGATTTGCGATTATCACACTAAAATTAAACTATTTGTTTATTGATGGAAGGTATTTAATTCAAAGCAAAATGGAGAGTGGAAAAAATTATAAGATTATTGAAATACCATATACTTACCCAAATAATGTTTTAAATTGTAATAAAGTAAAAAGAATTGGATATGATCCAAAATTATTTACTGTCTCTACTTTAGAAAGATATTTTGGAAACAAATTCCAACTAATATCAATAAAAAGAAATTTAATTGATTTAATTTATTTTGAACAAAAAAAAAAAAGAAACTTTTTCTTTACGATGAATGATAAAACTGTTGGCGAAGGTGCATCATCTAAAATTAATAGACTTCATAAAATAATAAAAAAAAATAATACAGATAATATATTTGTTTCAGCACCAGAAAATGTTGCTTGGTTGCTTAATATTAGAGGTAAAGATAATCCTAATAGTCCAATACCAAATTCTAGATTAATTATGGATAAAGAAAGGAAAATATATTTTTTCAGCGATTTAAACAAAATAAAGAGAATAAAAAAAAGAATAAATTATAAGAAAATAAAATTTTATAGTTTTGAAGAATTCTATGATGTTTTATCTAAAATAAATTCTTCAAATTTTGTAATAGATAAATTAACGTGCTCAATTTATTACCAAAGTTTGATAGCTTCAAAGTTCATTATTAAACTTTTCGAAGATCCAATTTATCAATTAAAATCAATTAAAAATAAAGTTGAAATAGAAAACATGAAATCTGCACATATTAAAGATGGAGCTGCTTTAACAAAATTTTTATATTGGATAAAACAAGATAAAAATTTTGGCTTTGATGAATTATTTTTAGAAAAAAAACTAGAAAGATTTAGAAAGCAAAATAAAGATTACATTTATCCAAGTTTTAATACTATTGCAGGTTCTGGACCTAATAGTGCAATTATACATTATAGATCGTCAAAAAATACAAATAGACAAATAAAAAAAAATGATATTTTTTTATGTGATTCCGGTGGACAATATAAATTTGGAACAACAGATGTTACAAGAACAGTATGTTTTAAAAAACCATCAAAAAGAATAAAAAATATTTTCACAAGAGTTTTAAAAGGACATATGGCTGTATCTATGAATGATTTAAATAAGATTAAAAAAGGATATCAAATCGATAAAAAAGCAAGAGCATCCTTGGGAAAAATTAATTTAGATTATGGACATGGCACAGGACATGGGGTTGGTTTCTTTTCAAACGTTCATGAGGGGCCTCAGGCAATATCAAAATTCAATTCTGTTGAACTTAAAGAAGGGATGATAGTAAGTAATGAACCTGGTTATTATGAAGAAGGAAAGTTTGGGATAAGAATAGAGAATCTTATTTATATAAAAAGAGATAAGAAAAAATTGCAGTTTAAAAATTTAACAATGGCCCCTATTGATAAGGATTTAATAGAAGAAAAACTTTTAACAGCTAAAGAAAAAGAATATTTGTTTAAATATAATTTAGAAGTTTATAACAATATATCTAAGTTTTTAAATAAAAATGAGAGAAGATGGTTACTTAATTCAATTTAACAATTTAGATAATTCTTTTTGATTTATAATCTTAACATCTAATTCTTTGGCTTGATTTATTTTTTTTTTAGTTGGTTTATCTCCAATTATTAAATAGTTTAGTTTTTTACTTACTGAACTTAAAATTTTACCTGAGTTTTTTTCTATAATTGATTTTACCTCAGCTCTACTCATATTATTTAATTTTCCTGTAATCATGAAGCTAAGATCCTTCAATTTTCCCTTATCATTAGCAATTTCATTTTTAATAATTAGATAATTTGATAATTCTTTAACAATTGATAAATTTTCTTTTATTGAAAAGAATTTTTTTATAGAGAATATCTGAATTTCTCCAATACCATCTATATTTAAAAAAGAGTTAAAATCATAATTTTTATTAATATTAATAAAGTTGTCTTTTTTTTGTAAATGTTTTGCTATTAGTCTTGCGTTTTCCTGACCTATATGCCTAATACCTAGTGCAAATATAAATCTATTAAGAGAAATATTTTTTGATTTATCAATTGAATATTTTAAATTTGCAGCAGATTGTGAACCCCACCCTTCTAAGTTTTCTATTTTATTAAAATTCAATTTAAAAATGTCTTGAGGATAACGTATAAAACTATGTTCCATAAATTTTTCTACAACTTTTTTTCCTAGTCCATCGATATTAAGAGCGTCTTTTGATACAAAGTGTTTAATTTTTTCTATAGCTATTTTTTCACAAGAAAATCCCTCGGATGAACATCTTTTTACAACATCATATTTTTTTGTCTGTTTATTGAATTCTTTTTCAACTTTTGATCCACAAGAAGGACATTTTTCCGGAAACTTATATTTTTTTGTCTTAGATTCTCTCTTTGATTGATCTACTGATATAACATGTGGGATCACGTCTCCTGCTCTCTCTATCTTAACTACATCTCCGATTCTTATATCCTTCTTATTAATTTCATCTTCATTGTGTAATGTTGCATTTGAAACGACCACCCCTCCTATATTTACAGGTTCTACTTTTGCTACTGGAGTTAACGCTCCTGTTCTACCAACTTGTATTTCAATATTTAAAATTTTTGAAAAAGATGATGCTGCAGAAAATTTATGAGCTGCGGCCCATCTGGGCGCGTTACCAACAAAACCTAATCTTCTTTGAAACTTAAGATCATTAATTTTATATACCAAACCATCAACATCATATTCTAACTCATACCTTTTTTTTTCAAAATTTTGATGATTTTTAATTAGATCATTTATACTTGATATAATTCTATTATGTTTGCTAGTATTAAAACCCCATTTTTTAAGTGATTTTAAAAAATCAGATTGCTTTATAAATTCATTGTTTTCAAATAAACCAAAAGTATATGCAACAAATTTTAATGGTATTTTTTTTGTTTCCGCGGAATCTTTCTGTCTCAATGAACCAGATGCTGCGTTTCTTGGATTTGCAAATTTTTCTTTTATATGCTCAAAACCATTTTTTGTAATGTAGACTTCTCCTCTAATTTCTATATCTGTTGGAAAATCTTGATGACTTACATTTTTTGGAATTTCACTAATAGTTTTTAAATTTTCTGTAATTACTTCTCCCTCATATCCATCTCCTCTTGATAAGCCCAATATTAATTTTCCGTTATTATATGTTAAAGAAGCTGATATACCGTCTATTTTTGGTTCAACGCTATACTCAAAAGATTGATTAGAACTCAAATCTAAATAATTTTTAATTTTTTTTTCAAAATTCAATAAATCTTCTTGATCAAAAACGTTGGATAAAGATAACATTGGAACCTTATGTTTCTTCTTTTGAAAAATTTTAGAGGGCTTAAAACCTATATTTTTTGAAGGTGAATCTTTATGTTTTAAAAAAGTAAACTTTTTTTCTAATTCTAAAATATTCTTTTTTAGTTCATCATATTCTTTATCGGTAATTGAGGGATTATCGTTTGAATAATAAAGTTCGTTATGTCTTTTTAATTCTTTTATTTTGTTTATATATTTCTTTTTTACAGAATCTTTATCTTCCATTAAAATATTTTAGATCTAATTTTTTCAATCAGTGACTGTTTATTTTTATCTTTTTTTAAATTAACTTTAGGCGGTTTGTAATTTTTATTAAAAACTTTGTATGTTCTCTCGTACCATTCACTAGATTGATAATTGTAGCCTAACAAATAAGCATATTTTTTTGCTTCATTCTCTAATCCAAGTTTATAGTGAATTTCTACCAATCTATGTAATGCTTCCTCTATAAAAATTGAGTCATTGTATTTTTCAACTATAATTTTAAATCTGTTTATAGATGGTATCCATTTTTCTTTATCAAAATAATATCTTGCTAAATACATTTCTTTTGAAGCTAATATCTCGGTGATTAGTTCAAGTTTAAAATTTGAATCTATTGCATAATCTGTATTAGGATAATTATTAATTAAGAACTCAAAATATTCTTTAGACTTTAAAATAGACTCAAGATCTTTTTTTTCATCTATCACTTGATCATAATATGAAATCGCTAATAGATAATAAGCATAATCTGTTCTTGGATGATTTGGATATGTTTTTAAGAATCTTTCAAGTTCATAGATACAATCGGAAAAATATTCATTAGAGTAATATGAATATGCTGCCATTAATGCAGCTCTTGGAGCCCATACTGATTGTGGAAACAGAAGTTCTGCCTCACTAAATTTTCTTGCCGCAATTAAACCATCTTGTTCATCAAGAGCTATCATGCCTTCTTCATAAGCATCTATCATTTGCAAATCTATTTCTTTTTTTTCAATTAGCTCGATCGCCTTTTCTTCTTTAGCGCAAGAAGTTAGAATAAATGATGCAACAATTAAAATTAATGTGAATGATCGCATGTATATTTATTAACAGATATAAAAAAAATTTCTATTTTTATGCAATAGATTTTAGATAGGATCTATCTAAAATTTGATAAGGTAAAGTTTTTTCCTTAATTTCTATAACCGTAAAGTTAGATTTATCCGAGAAAAGTTTTCTTAAAATCTTATTCGTCAATCTATGACCCCCTTCAGAGGTGACTAAAGATCCTACAATTCTATATCCTGATAAATATAAATCGCCCATACAATCAAGTATTTTATGATTTACAAATTCTTTCGAGTTTCTTAATCCATCACTATTTAAGATCTCTTTTTCTCCTACTACTATTGCATTGTCAAGACTTCCACCTTGGGCTAATCCTGCTGCTTTGAGTTTTTCTACATCTTCGAACAAACAAAAAGTCCTAGCCTCTAAAATATTTTTCAAATCGTCATTAAATATATTAATTTTATTTCTTTGAGTTCCTATAATTTCATTTTTGAATTTGATTTCAAAATCTATCTCAGAAGCTACTTTCGATTTATCTAATGATATACTTTTGCTTTCTTCTTCATATGAAATTTTTTTTTCTATTTTTATTAACTTAATTGGCGTTGATGAAGATTTTATTCCAGTAGATAAAATTTGTTCAATAAAAACTTTTGCCGATCCATCCAAAATTGGTAATTCTTGAGAGTTCACTTCAGCAACTAAGTTGTCTATTCCAAGTCCGTACAAAGCTCCCATTAAATGTTCAACTGTTGAAACCTTTACGCCATGCTCATTTGATAAAGTTGTACACAAAGTTGTATCTACTACATTGTCAAATGTAGGTATAACAATATTTTTTTCTTTTAAATCAGTTCTTTTAAAAGTAATTCCAGTGTTCGGTGCCGAAGGTAACAGGCTTAATTCTACTAGCTTGCCTGTATGCAAACCAACACCACTTAAAGATATTTTTTTGTTTATCGTTTTTTGATTTAAAATTGACATTGAGGAGACTATATAAAAATTAATTTCTTTGAAAAAACAACAAATGTTACAGAAAATTTCTATTTTCGATTAAAATACTCAAATAATTTCTCAAAAAATCCTTTATTCTCTAAACTTATAATTGGCTTTTGAGGTTGTATTTTTTTATTGTTTGCATCGAATTTTAAAGCACTATCACAGCTGTCTTTCTTGCCTTCATCAATTATAGACATTTCATTTATAAAACTAAATTCAGGTCCGAAGGATAAAAGATTATTACTTAATACTCTTGAGCCATTACCGGTAAAAAAAAGACTCAAGTCAGAATTAAATAAATTATTTTTAATTAAAGGACAGTTTAAAAATAATAATTCAATTATTTCTTCTAATCTAGAATTGATAATTTTTTTTAGTAATTCGTTATCTTTAGTATTATTTTTAGAAAATTTTATTTTTTTGGCTTCAGCCTTTCTGTAATCAATGTTTAAAACTTTGGAAATATCTTTTGTGATGTGATCACCTCCAATATGAGTATTATTTAAATATAGTAATTTATCATCTTTAAAAATTGTAAGAGAGCTTTTTTTTAATCCAATATCTATGAATGAGCTATAACCTGAAATTCCAATTTTATTAATTAATCCTAAAGATTTAATATAACTTGTGCAAAATATATTTTTTAATAAGATATGTTTTTTTATAAATAAACTTTTGATCGAATCACAAGTTTTTTTATTTATCATAACAATTTTAAGTTCAACGTTTGCTTTAGAAACTTCCTGTGAGATATTATCTGTATATTCAATGCTTTTATTATCAAAAATAATATTAGGTTTCATAATATGCAAAATATCTTGATCTTGATTGATTTTTTTAACTACTTGTTCAGACTCATTAATTAAATAGTTTATATCTTCATTTGTAACAATTTTTTTATCATAATTTTTTTGAATTGAAAAATCTAATGAGTGAATACTGGAAGAGTCCGTCATTAATAAAACTTCGTTCAAATGTTGCCCTATATCTTTTTCCGCTTTCATTATCAGATTAAAAATAGGGTGATTTTCAATGAAATTTTCATTTCTAGTGAAATCAATTTTTTCTTCGTAAAATAAACTTTGATTCAAAATTAATTTATCATAAATAGCTAGTCGTATATGAGTTGAACCAAATTCTAAAATTGAAATTGGAGAAGTAATATTAGTCATAACAAAATAACTCTTTTTTTAATTCTTAAATCTATAATTTTTACATTATTTAAGTTTGAATTTTCAATTATGTTTTTTAGTAAACTTAAGGAAATATCTAAATTATCAATGGGTAGCTTAACTATTATTTTATTTTTAAACAAAAGGTTCCATCGATTTGATTTGAAGAAATAAAACTTTGCAAAATCATTCAATTTAAATCCATTATTTATTAATTTTTTTTTCAAATCTAAGAATTTTTCAATATCGACTTGACCTACAATTAAAGGCAAATCATCTTTAACAAATTGTTTGTTTTTTATTGCTTTTCCATTTTCGCCTAGGTAAGTTTTTTGATTATCATAAAAATAGTAAGCTAAAATATTCGTCTCTTTTAGTTCTATTTTAATAACCGAAGGATACTCTTTTTTTATTTTATATTCGCTAATAATATTGAAGTTATCTAATATGGTTTTAATTTCGATTGGGTTTATTGAAAAAATATTAAAATTATAAAATTGATCTAAAGATGCTGATATTTCTTGGTTTATATTTTCTTCAATATTGCTTTTTAATATTATTTTTTTGATTTTAAAAAAGTTGTTAATAGAATTTGTTGAATTTACATTATGAATACTAAATAAAATTAATAGTAAAACTAAATATAGATAGATTTTACCTCTATCTATTAATTGAAGCATCATCAATTATCCACTTAATTAAATTATAAAAACTAATACCTTTATACTTTGCAATTTCAGGAACTAATGATAGTTCGGTCATTCCAGGTTGTGTATTTACCTCTAATAAATAAAATTTACTATTATTATACCTAAAATCACTTCTAGTTACTCCTCTACATCCAGTTATTCGATGGGCCTTCAAAGCAATATTTTCTATCTCTTTAATTTTTTTTTCCGGAAGATCTACTTGTAAAATATGTTTGGTTTTTGCCGTCTTGTCGTATTTTGCTTTATAATCGTAGAATTTCCTACGAGGAACTAATTCAATTGTTCCCAATTTTTTATTCCCCATAATTGCAACTTGTATTTCTCTTCCAGGAATATATTTCTCAATCAAAATTTCACGTTCATTATTTAATTTTTTAAGATTTTTAATAAAATTATATTTATTACAAATATAAACTCCAACACTGGAACCTTCATTTATAGGCTTTATTACTACTGGGAATTTAAATTTTTTTTCAATTGTATGAAAAATTTTTTTAAAGTTTTTCTTTAAATCTCTCCTTAAAATCAAATATTTGGGTGTAAGAATTCTATTTTTATAAAATAATTTTTTTGAAATTAGTTTGTTTATACAAATTGAAGACGCTTCTACACCTGAATGAGTATATTTTATTTTTTCATTTTCTAAAATCAATTGAATGTATCCATCTTCTCCATATCTGCCATGTAAAGCATTAAATATAACATTAGGTTTAAACTTTCTTATTTCTTTTATAAAACCATTTTTTGGATCAAGAATTTTACAAGAATAATCATTTTTAATCTGCTTATAAACTGATTTAGCTGTTTTTAAACTTATGTCTCTTTCTTTTGAATAACCTCCGGCTAATATTAATATTTTTTTCTTCATTTTATGAAATTAAAACTATTTCTAATTCAAGATTAACTCTTGTTTTTTTATATACATTTTCTTTTATAAAATTGATAAGATTTTTCATGTCTTTTGAAGAAGCTTTTTCTTTATTAATTAGAAAATTACAATGCTTTTCTGAAAGCTTTGCGTCACCAAACATTTTATTCGCTTCACTTATATCTATTGATTCTTTAATTAATTCCCATACCTTTTTATTAGTTTGATCCGCAGGATTCTTAAATGTGCTACCACTTGTTTTTACTCTGAGTGGTTGAGAGATCTCTTTTTTACTTTTTAATTCATCAATTTTTATTTTGATTATATCTTTTTTTGATAATTTGCCTTTAAAAGTTGCACTAAGATAAATTAAATCTTTAGGCAAATTTGTAGATCTATAATTAAAGTTAATATCGGAGGAAGGTATTGTTAAAACTTTTCCAGTAAAATCTATAGCTTGAACTGAAACAATAATATCTTTGAACTCTCTGTCATAGCAGCCAGCATTCATTCGTATACCACCTCCTATTGATCCTGGTATACAAGATAAAAATTCAAAACCTTCAATATTATTTTCCATAGCAAATTCAGAAAGCTTTTTATCTAAGCAAGAACTGCCAGAAATAATAAAATTATCATTTAATTTTGAGATATTATTAAAATTCTTACCTAGTTTAATTATTGTGCCTTCATAAATTTCATCATCAAACAAAATATTTGATCCTGCACCTAAAACAAAAATTTTTCCTCTATTGTTATATTTTTTAAGAAATATCGATAAATCTTTTAATGAATTTGCAAATAAAAGAATTTTTGTCTTACCTCCTATATTAAACCAGTTTAATCTGGATAAATCATGATCAAAGTTTAAACGTGATTTGTCAGAAAATTCAATATTTTCTAAATCATATAATTTCATTTAATTAATTTAGGTAAATTTCTTATCCAATTGGTTATTGTTCCGGCACCCATTCCAATTACAATGTTGTCTCCATAGATATTATGCTTAACATACTTAGCTAGTTCTGTTTCGTTATTTATCATTATCAGTTCAACTTTAGAATTTTTTATTATTTCCTTTGCAAATTTAAAATAATCAAATTTTAATTTTAAATGTTCGCCAGCTTTATAAATTGGACACAATAAAACTTGATCTGAAAACTTAAAACATTTCGTAAACCTTTTTTTTAAAGAATTTAATCTAGAAATTCTATGTGGTTGAAATACTGAAATTATTTTTTTTGATTTATAAACTGCTCTCGTAGATTTAAGCAATTCATATATTTCGGTTGGATGATGAGCATAATCATCATAGTAAATACTTTTTTGATGCTCAAATATAAAATTAAATCTTCTTTGAACACCTTCAAATTCAAAAATTGCTTTTTTGATTAAATTAACAGAAATACCCATCATGATTGCTATAGCTATTGAAGCGCTACAATTTTTAATATTATGAATTCCAATTAAAGGTATTTTGAAAAATTTATATATTTTTCTTTCTTGGTTTGGCAAGTTAACTTCTAAATCAAATATTGATTTATTATATTGAAGCTTAATATTTTTAATCCTAAAATTTGATTTTTCACTTAATCCATAAGTAATTATATTTTGATTTTTAATTTTGTTTATAATCGATTTGTTATTTCTATCATCTAAACAAATAAGAGTTTTTCCGAAAGATGGTGTTTTTTCAGCGAATTCAATAAAACTTTTTTTTAGTTGCATTATTGAACCATAGTGTTCAAGATGTTCGTCATCAATATTAGTGATAATGGAATAAGTAAATGGTAACTGGAGAAAACTACCATCAGATTCATCAGATTCTAAAACACACCATTCTCCTTTGCCAAGTTTAGCAGAATTTCCAATTGAATTAATTACTCCACCATTAATTGTGGTGGGATCTAATTTAGATCTAGAAAATATTGTTGATACAATAGATGTGGTTGTTGTTTTTCCATGTGAACCAGAAACAACAACATTCTTATAAAGAGAAACTATGTTTGCAAGCATTTCCCCTCTTTTATATATAGGAATTTTTTTTTTCTTAGCTTCTACAAACTCTGGATTATTTTTCTTTATTGCTGAGGAAACAACTAGCAAAGTTGCATTTGATAAATGCTTTTTTTTATGTCCAATAAGAACGTTTATTTTATTCTTTTTTAATCTTTCAATATTTTTACCACTTTGTTGATCTGTGCCTTTTACATTAAAACCTAAATCTTTCATTATTAAAGCAAGACCACTCATTCCAATCCCACCAATTCCTACAAAATGAATTATTTCTTTTTTTCCTAAACTAATTGTCATTTATTATTTTTTTTAGTTCTGTATTTATTTTTTCCCAATTTTGATTATCATTAAGTTTGTTTAGGTTGCAACAATCTTTGATTGTGGCAATTATTGTTTTAATTTATCAA